>OJHJ01000012.1_pt1 | contig 212703 bp, 196 predicted proteins | sample 1595201 | NCBI WGS metagenome assembly OJHJ01 (sample SAMN05416832, study PRJEB24817) | seawater metagenome | isolation source: Sea water | place: Canada:Atlantic | collected 2013-07 | reverse complement strand
CCGCAGCACCGGCCCCCGCTCCGGCAGCGGACGAGCCTCCCCCAAAGAAGAAGCGCTCCTGGTTGCTTCCGGTTCTCGGTGTCATCGCCGCAGTTCTGTTGCTCTCATGCATCGGTGCTGCTGGCACCTTCTGGTACCTGGGCAACCAGGCTGCAGACGATTTGAATGCTCAGTTCGCCGAGCTGACGGCCGTGGACGAGCCAGTGGCCGTGCTGCCGGAAGACCCCACTCCAGAGGACGAGGCTGCGCTCGCAGCCCTCCAAGCAGAGGACCCCGAGCCCGTCCGCGAGCCCGTCCGCGAGCCCGTCCGCGAGCCAGCAACCGAGCCAGTCCGCGAGCCTGTGCGCAGCGAGCCTGTTCGCGAGCCTGTTCGCGAGCCTGTTCGCGAGCCTGTCCGCGAGCCAAGGGAGACCTCCAGCAGCAAGACCGCACCGGCCTCCTTTGTTGAGGACGAGCCCATCGCCGACCTGGGCGAAGACACCGGCACCCCACCGGCGATCAACCTGGACGGCTACGCAGACGATGCACGACGGGGACGCTTGAGCGCCTCGGATGTGATGAACCTGGAGATGGTGGACAGCGGCGATGCCTCCTACACCCGGAGCCGCGCACTGCTTCTCATGAACGCGGAGCAGTCCGAGGACACCAAGGCCGTCAAGCGCTACCTGGACCAGCTCATGGTGCTGCCGGAGAACCGCTACAACTCGGTCTACTTGAGCAAGCAGGCCGTCTGGCTGGCCAACAGAGGCCGCTACAACGAGGCGCTGGACTCCGCGAGCCAAGCCGAGCGCTACTGGGCCCGCATCCCCTCCGAGCTCGTCTTCGGGACCAAAGCAGACATCTACGAGACCAAGGCCGCCGCCTACCAGGGCTTGTTCTATGCCTCGGAAGATGACCTGGATCTGCTGGACCAAGCCGTCGATGGCTGGCAAGCCTACAAGCGACACATGAGCAGCAAGGGCTCCTCGGCTGAAGCGGAGCGCGCCCAAGCCCAGATCGACAAGCTCGAAGACATCCGCAAGCGATTGGAGTAGTGATGCAGCCGTTGACCCCCCTTCTGCTGAGCGCCGCGCTCCTCACCGGCTGCGCCACCCATCGCATCTCCGGTCAAGTGGTGGACCGAAACGGCGACCCTGTGGAGCGCGCCGTCGTGAGTCTCGAGCCTGGCGGAGTGCAGATCGTGACGGACTCCGAGGGCTACTGGGAGATCGACTACCTGCGCGACGAGAACGGTGACCGTGTGCGCCTAGACAAGCGCGCCGACTACCAGGTCGAGGCCTTCAAAGTCGGCTACCACCCACGTGATTCTGACTTTTACTACAAGCGCGGAGAGCTCTTGACCGAGCCCTTGGTCCTGCGCGAAGACAGCATCCGCGTGGTGCCCGAGGAGCAGGAGCTGGACCCGGACGCCTTTCCGGACCGCACCCACTCCTCCGGGGCCAACTACGAGGGCGAGTAGTGCTTCTGCTCCTGCTCGCCTGCACCCCAGCGGCCCCGCCACAAGCTCCAAGTCCTCTGGACTCAGCTTGGTTGGGCCAGCTGGTGGCCCAACCGCAGCTCTTCACCCAGACTGTCGATGCCGAGCGCGAGGCCTGGGTGGCACTGCACGCCAACTCTTGGCGGGGTGCGCACCGGGACAGCGGAAAGCCGGCCGCCCGGGCCAGCGACTTGCACGCCGACCTGGCCTCGCGCTTGGCGGGCTTGGAGGCGATGGGCTGGGAACGCACTCTGAGCGAGTGGAGCCCTCTTCCTCCGGGATCTGCCCTCCCCTTCTTCGCAGGCTTGGCGGCCTTGGAGAGCGGTGGAGACCACGCCAAGTGGTGGCTCTTGGTCGATGAGGCGGCTGACCCTGTTGTCGTCCAGGCCACCCAGAAGATGCTCGAGTACCCCACCCTCGGCACGCGCTTGCCCGACACGATGGGCAACCCTTTGCTGGAACGCATTGACCAACACCTGGCCGCGCGCCTTGGTGAGTCTGAGAGCTGGCCCAGCGGCGTGGCTTGGACCGAGGCGATGAGCAGCGGGGAGATGCGCAGCGTGCCGGATCCTCAGCTTCCTTGGACCCTCTCCGTGGTCCTGGACAAGAAGCTCGAGTCAACTGGGATGGAGGCTCTGCTCTTCTCGGACTGCCTGAGCGTGTCGGTCTGCGGCCCCGACGCCATCGCTGCGCTGGGCGTGGACCCGGCCCTTGGCATGGAAGACGACCCCACCACCGCGCGGAACGTCGCTCAGGCCTTGGACCTGGTCCTGGACACCTGGGCTCGCAACCAGCGCAACAGCGCCAGTCCGGAGGCGCAGGGCCTGCTCGAAGAGCTCCAGCTCGTCCCCAAGTTTCGCGCCCAGCTCTTGCTGAGCCTGGCCGACGAGGCCTTGAAGCAAGGTCACCCAAAGCAAGCGGTCGTTCTGGTTCAGTCGGCTCTGGACCTGAACTCCCCTCGCACTCTGGGGCCGATCAACAGCCCCACCCATTTCGCCGTGCTCGCCCAGGCTCACCTGGAGAGCGGACACACCCGAGAAGCCCTCGACGCCCTTGAGGTCTTGGCCCGCAGCTATCCGGAGGCGGTCGGCGCTGACGAGATTCTGGGGGACTTGGCCGTCTTGGAAGGACTGGATCGCCAAGGCGACTCCAAGGAGAATTAGGCATGTTTCCCACGCTATCTTTGGCCACATTGCTCACCGCGAGCACCGCGGACGCCGCGTCCTTTCGCTACGCAGAGGACCAAGCACCGGGCATCGTCAACCCTCTGTTCTCCACGACGATGAGCGAGGCGCGGGTCAACGAGCTGCTCTTTGACGGGCTCTACAGCGACAACCAGGAGCTGGCGACCGTGCCGGAGCTGGTGCAGTCCGACGAGCTCTCAGAAGACGGCATGTCCCTGACCATGCGCCTGCGCAGCGACGTGCCCTGGCACGATGGACGCCCCCTCAAGGCCGAGGATGTCGCCTTCACCATCCAGGCCATGAAGGATCCGGGCACCCTGAGCACCGAGGCGGGCCGGGTGTCTTTCATCGAGCGGGTGGAGACCCAGGGCGAGAGCTTGGTGGTCTTGCACTTCACCGAGCCCCAAGCCCGGCCCCAAGACAAGCTCACCTTCAAGATTCTGCCCAGCCATGCCTTCTCCGGAAGCACGGTGACGCGCTCGGATTCATTCCGCAGCCGCCCCCTCGGGACCGGCCCCTACAAGCTGGTCAGCTACAACGACGACAACTCCATCACCTTCCAGGCCAACTCCGAGGGCTTGGGTGGACAAGCTCGCATTGGCGAGGTGGTGATGCGCGAGGTCAGCGACAAGAGCTACCAAGCCAAGCTGCTCCTCTACGAAAGCCTGGAGGGCTTGGTCCGCGTCCTGCCGCGCGATTTGGCTGTTCTCCAGAACAACCGCAAGATCGAGCTGTACCCCTACCAGACAAACTCCTGGTGGTACGTAGGCTTTAACCAGGCACGCGCCCCCTTCGACGATGTTCGAGTGCGCCAGGCGATGAGCTACCTGGTGGACGTGGACGCGCTGCTGGCGCCCGTCGGAACCGGCGAGATCCTCTCGGGACCCTTCGTTCGCTCCAGCCCCTTCTACAACCACAAGGTCAACCCGCGCAGCTACGACGACGCCCGGGCCGCGACCTTGCTGGAGGAGGCTGGTTTTGTGCGCGAGGGCGGCATGTGGAGCCGGGACGGCGAGCCGTTGACCATGACCTTGAGCGCTCACCGCACCTTGGAGTCTGCCCAAGAGGTGGTCATCAACCTCCAGTCCCAGCTGCGTACTGGGGGCGTGACGGTCGAGGTGGAGTTCTTGGATGAAGCGGAGTGGAAGGCCCGCATCTGGCGTCAGCGAGACTTTGATTTGGTCTTGAGCCAGTGGTCTTTTGACCGGAACGAGGACATCCGTGAGCAGCTCCACAGCGAGGGCGCGCGGAACTTTGGCAGCTACGCCAACCCCGAGGTAGACGCCCTCTTGGACGAAGCCCGCTCTACACGGGATCCACAAGCCAAGAAGGCTGCGCTGCGCGCCGTGCACGCTCTGGCCTCGCAGGACAGTCCGATGATCTTCCTGTGGACCTTGGACAGCTACTCGGCGATCTCCACCCGCGTGGACGATGTGGTGATTCACCCCTTCTACTTCTTCACCTGGGTTCGCCAGTGGCACATGGGCTCCTGAGCGCGCCTTGAAATCGCGCTCTGGCCTGCTGTGGGCACTGCTCCGCCACCTGGGCAGCTTCGTGCTCACCCTCGTGGGCTGCGCTCTGCTGCTCCAGATCCTGTTGGCCTTGGCGCCAGGTGACGCTGCGGATCTCGTCGCAGACGACCCGCTGCTACGCGCCGCCCTCATCGAGCAGTGGCACCTGGACCAGCCGGTCTGGCGACGCACCTTGGAGAGCCTCGCTGGCCTCTTTACGGGGCAGTTTGGCGAGTCCCTGACCTTCCGTCCGGGCACCCCCGTCTCTGAGCTCCTGCTACGGGGGGCCGCATCCTCGGGCCCGCTCTTCTTGGGCGCCTTGCTCCTCAGTCTGGTGGCCGGTGCAGGCATGGCCTGGCTCAAGTGGGAGCGTGGAGCCCGCCTCCTGAGCCTACTCAGCATCGCCCCGGTGTTCTTGATCGCAGCGAGCGCCGTCAACGCTCTAAACCAGCTCACCTTTGCCGGACTGCAGGCCGGTTGGTGGTCCGCGCCAGGCTGGTTCGCGCTCCCCATCAACGACCACCCTCTGAAGACCGCGCTGGCCATCTTCGCCCTGGCCATCGGCAGCAGCGCCTTCTCCGAGATCCATCAGGCGAGCAACGAGTCCCTACAAGCCATCCGCAACAGCGCCTACGTGGACGCAGCCATCGCAAGGGGCGCCCCACTCTCCAGCTTGATCCTTCGGAACTTCTTGCTCCCACTCTCGGCCATCGGCGCCAGACGCGCCGCCTTCTTCGTCGGTGGGCTGGTCGTCATCGAGAAGGTGCTCCACGTTCAAGGAGCAGGCGCGATGCTCTGGCAGGCCTGCCGCTTGCGAGACTGGCCGCTGGTCATTGGACTGTCCCTCCTCGCAGCATTCGTGGTCGCTGGCGCACGCCTGCTGGCCGACATGAGCCGCTTGGCGCTCGATCCCCGCCTGCGAGGTCAGGCTTGAGCGCCTGGCGCCCATGGGCTGGCAGCGCGCTGCTGCTCTTCCCCTTGCTGATCTGGGTCGTCAGCTTGGGGGCTGGCTACGACGTCATCGGCGACGTAGACGTCAGCCGGGCCTCGGTTGGGCCAAGCGCCGCCCATTGGTTGGGCTGCGACCACCTGGGACGAGACGTGCTCTGGCGTCTGGTCACAGCCAGCGAGTCCTTCGTCGGCCCCAGCCTCTTGGCCTGCGCGGTCGCCCTCGCCATCGGCGTGCCTGCCGGGGCACTCTCCGGTTGGCTCGGCGGCCGCGCAGCGAGCCTGACACGCTTCGCGCTGACCACCATCGCCTCCCTGCCGCGCTTCGTGTTGGTGCTCCTGGTCTGCGCAGCCTTTGGCACCTCGGTCCAGCTCATCGCCCTGGCCGCAGGCGTCGCCTACGCCCCCACCCTGGCCGAGGCCATCTACGCCCGCATCCAGTCCTTCCGACACCGCGGCTTCGTGCTCGCCGGCCAGGCCCACGGTCTGCGCAGCGGGCGCATCCTCTGGCTGCACCTTCTCTGGGTCAACCACCGGCGCCTCATCCTGCGCCACTGCATCCAGCTCTTCGCCTACTTTCTGCTCCTGGAGACCACCCTGAGCTACATCGGAGGCTTGGACGGCGCCGGCAGCTTTGGCGTGGCCCAGCCCGACCCCAGCTGGGGCAACATGATTGCCTTTGAGTGGCGGGAGCCCGAAGCGAACCTCTGGGCCAGCTTGGCGCCAGGACTGGCCACAGCCTTGGTGCTCTTGGGTGCCACGTGGACCGGCCGCTCCTTGGTGGAGGAGCAAGCATGAGCGTCCACCTCCGCTCCCTGCGCATCCAGGCCGGAGACCGGGCCCTGGTCTCCCAGGTCTCCCTGCGCATTCTGCCCGGCAAGATCACCGTCCTGGTCGGCGCCAGCGGCTCCGGCAAGACCCTGAGCGCCCGCTCTCTCTTGGGCTTGGTCCGCGGAATCGAACCAGGCATCGTGCAGGCAGATCTCGAGATCCAGGACGGCGAGAAGACGCACCGGCCCTACGATGCCCGAGACAGGGAGGCGGCCTTTGCGCCCATCCGAGGCCCCTTGCTCGGTTGGCTCCCCCAGAACCCCAGAGCGGCTCTGGACCCCCTGCGCGCGGTGGGCCTTCAGATCAGCGACTGCCTCAAGCTGGCTGGGCGCCAGAGCGACCCTGGGCCCTGGCTCAAGCGGGTCAACCTGGCCTCGGGCGTGGGCGCCCTCTTCCCTCACCAGCTCTCCGGGGGCATGGCCCAGCGCATCGGAATCGCCTTGGCCCTGGCGCGGGGATCCCGCTTCCTCATCGTCGACGAGCCCACCACCGGACTGGACCCAAGCCTGCGGGCCGGCATCCTCCAGGAGCTGAGAGCGGCCCGAGACGCTGGAGTGGGCCTGCTCCTCATCACACACGATCTGCGCTTGGTTCGAAAGCTCGGTGACCACCTCCTGGTCATGGACCGCGGCTGCATCGTCGAGGACAGATCGGCGCAGGATCTGGGCGCCATGAAGTCCCCACAAGCCCAAGCACTCTGGCAGGCCACGGCACGCCTGGAGGGCAGATGAGCGCTCTGGAGCTCCAGAACCTGCAGGTGCGCTACGGCGGCGGCTGGCTGCAAGGGCCCGAGCACGTCGCCGTACAAAGTGCCAGCTTGACTCTGGACTTTGGCGAGATCGTCGGCCTGATTGGCGAGAGCGGCTCCGGCAAGACCTCCCTGCTGCTGGCGGCCCTGGGCTTGGTGCCCAGCAACGGCCAGGTTCGCCTGCTCGGCCAGGACCTGCGCAGTCAGAACAGGGCCGGACTGCGCGGGCTGCGCGCCAAGGCCCAGATGATCTTCCAGGATCCAGCCAGCATGCTGAACCCCGGCTGGAGCATCCGAGAGCACCTCCATGAGAGCGCAGCCCTGCACCAGCCCGAGCGCGACCCCACCCACATCGTCGGCAAAGTGGCCCGGCAAGTCGGACTGGAGCTGCGCTTGGACTCCTTGCCGGGCCAGCTCTCGGGCGGAGAGATGCGCAGGGCCGGTGTGGCTCGGGTGCTGCTGGCAGAACCCCAGCTCATCATCGCCGATGAACCCACTGCGGGCCTGGACGCAGCGCTTCGTGCGGATCTCATCGACCTGATTCTGGCCGCTCAGTCCCCTCAGAGAGCGCTGCTCATCGTCAGCCATGATTTGGCCCTTGTGCGCTACGCCTGCCAGCGGGTGTGGGTCATGCTGGAGGGCGAGATCGTCGAGTCGGTGGCGGTGAGCGACCTGGGCCGCATAGAGCACCACCCCTACACTGCCCGGCTGCTCGCCAGCGCCGGCCTCCCCCATCAGGAAGCCCCATGATCTGGATCGCTCTGCCGGCCCTCGTTGCCGCACAAGACGAAGCCCAGACCCACTTGGCCCAAGCACGCCTGTACCTGCGCAAGCAGTGGTTCGATGAAGCAGCTGAAGAGCTGGAGCTGGCCACCCAGACCCCCAGCGGCGCCACCGACGCCGAGGTCTGGTGGCTGCTGGCTCAGGTCCGCTATGAGCTCTTGGACGCCAAGGGAGCGATGGAAGCGGCCCAGACCGCGGCCGGCGTGGCCTCGGATCCGGCGGAAGCGGCCCAGGCCCGCGCCTATGCCGAGTGGATCGCAGCCAGCTTTGGCATGGTGGAGATCTCCGCGCCGCAGCCCGGCGTGCAGAGTCGGCTCCAGCTCGAGCGAGAGAGTCTGCTCCTGGACCCCGAGCTGAAACGCTTTGTGGACCGCGTCGCTCTGGAGTGGACACACCCGCAGCCCCTGCCGCTTCAGATCATGCTGCCCAGCGGGGACTACAAGGTTCAAGGGGCTTCACTCAGAGCCACACCGGGACAGACCACCGCGCTGGTGCTGCCAATGGGTTCCCTGGGTCAGGCGGGCTTTGCGGCGCTGCAGGTCACCCGCTTGGAGGTCTCGAGCGGGGTCGGTGTACTCGTCGGCGAAGGGGTCGAGCACATGCGCCCAAGCTGGGAGCTTCAGCTCGGCGTGACCCAACCGGTGGGCAGCTGGCTGGCCGGCATCCTGGTCGACTACAGCGTGCGCTCCTACCAGGTTCAGGACCGCGGAACAGAGCGCCAGCCACAGGCCCTGACTTTGGGTGTGCGGGTGGGACGCGAGCTGATGTTGGGGGGGCCCTTGGCCTTTCGCCCAGCCCTTGGCTACCGCTGGGGCCTGGTCCCCGGCATCCCCTTGGCCTGCTCCGGCGAGGACCTGATCTGCACAGCGCCCGATCTGACCCCGGATCCTGAGATCTTGGTCTACGCCATCGGCACTGCCCACTTCGTGAGCGCCGAGCTGAACATCGACTGGCGACGCGCCGGACGGACGAACGCAAGCGGCGTAGGGGTTCGCATCGCGGTGGACCAGCTCTTCGGTCAGGTCCCCCAGCAGGGCCAAGCTCTGGTGGTCGATGCCGACCGCAGCCTAGACTACAGCAGCGAATCGGCCGCTTGGCGTGCCACAAGCCTGCGCATGATGGCCAACTTCTCTCACGCCTTCTAAGGTCCTACCCATGTCCCTGCTCCTGACGATGTTTCTCGCCCAGGCCTCTCCCAGCAGCGGCCGCGGAGCCCAGGCTGTGACGCCGACAGTCGCCGCCAACGCCCAGAGTCCTCGCTGGGCGCCAGACGGCTCCTCTCTGGCCTACGAGCTGAACTTCCATGAGAAGAAGCTGGTGCAGACCTGGGTCTACAGGCCGGGTCAGGAGCCCACTCAGGTTCAGCCCCGGGCCAGCAGCGGCAGCGGCATGACCACGGGCTTCCAGACCTCGGGCTCGGAGCAGGTCGTTCATGAGTTGGACTGGTCCCCGGCCTCTCTGGGCGCGGTCGTCTACGCAGCCAGCGGCATGGATCGCGACTACGAGCTCTACCTGGCCCAAGCCGACACGCTCTTGGGCGGAAGCCCCATCGCCGCCAGCCCTGGAGCCGACGGCGGCGCGCGCTTCTCTCCAGACGGAAAGTGGATCGCCTTCTCCAGCGCACGCAGCGGGCAGGGTGACATCTACTTGCTCAGCGTGGCCCACCTAGAGCAGCCACCCAAGCGCATCTCCACCGATGAGCGCGCAAGCGAGCTCTACCTGAGCTGGTCTGGGGACGGTCAACGCTTGGCCTGGGTGGGACACAGCACCCAGGGGGACAACATCTATGTGGTCGACGATCTGCTTCGACCCAAACCAAGGGTTCTCGTTCAGTTGGGTCAGACCCAGACCCGGCCCTCCTTCTCACCTGACGGTCGCTCCGTGGCTTTCTACAGCAACCACCAGGACGCCGAGCGCTTCGATCTAATGATCCAGGGCCCAAGCGGGTCTCCACGTGTCTTGGCAGAGGGCGTCGTGCTCAACCACGACGGTCCGAGCTGGTCTCCCGACGGCCAACACATCGTGTTCGTCTCAGATGACGATGCGGCATTCGACCCAGTCCTGGCCGTCTCGCCCAGCGGCGGAGCCCCCACCCTGGTAGACACCCGCACCGTCGGCAACGGCGATCTGGATCTCACCCAAGGCACCGACGGCCAGCTCTATCTGGCGCTCTCCGCCCAAGGCCGCCGCAACGACCCTGTGCGCGACTACAAGCGCATGTATGTGATGGCCCTGGCCCTCTGAGCGCCGAGCCCGCTCCATCATTTGGGCAGCTTTAAGCGTATTTAAGGCCTCAGAGGGCTTCTCCTGCTGGCGAGTCAGGCTGCCCTGACGCTATCTTCCCGGCGACCAGCAAATTGGGAGACCCATCATGCGCCTTCGCAACCTCTTCGCCCTGTCCCTTGTGGGCTGTCTAGCTCTGACCGCCTGCAGCAAGGACGAGCCCACCACCGACGACAGCAACACCGGTGACGACACCTCCGTGGACGACACGGGAGAAGCCAAGAAGGACGTCGACAACGACGGCTACTTCGACGACGAAGACTGCGACGACTTGGACGCCTTTGTGTACCCAGGCGCAGAGGAGACGGTCGCTGACGGCACCGACTCTGACTGTGATGGCTTGGAGCTCTGCTACGAAGACGCCGATGGCGACGGCTTTGGCGGCGAGGGCACCGTGACCTCGGACAGCATGGACTGCAGCGCTGCGGGCGTCTCGGCCACGGCCGAGGACTGCGACGATACCGACGCAGCCTACAACCCCGGCGCCACCGAGGACGACTGCACCGACCCCGCCGACTACAACTGCGATGGCTCCACCGGCTTCGCGGACGCAGACGGTGACAGCTGGGCCGCGTGTGAGGAGTGCAACGACTCCGACGCCAGCATCAACCCCGATGCGACCGAGCTGGCCGCCGACGGCGTAGACCAGAACTGTGATGGTGCCGAGGTCTGCTACGTGGACGCCGACAGCGACGGATACCGCAACACCGACACCAGCCTGACCGTCGACTCTGACGACATGGACTGTGACGACGACGGCGAGGGCAGCGCCACCGAGACTGCGGACGACTGTGACGACGACACCGCCACCACCAACCCCGGTGCATCCGAGGTCTGGTACGACGGCGTGGACGCCGACTGCGCCTCCGACAGCGACTATGACGCGGACGGGGACGGCTTTGACAGCAGCGACTACTCCGGCGACGACTGCGACGACACCAGCGCCAGCGTGAACACTTCCGCCACGGACACCGCCCAGAATGGCATCGACGAGGACTGCGATGGTGAGGACGCGCCTTACGCCGTGAGCGACCTGAGCGCAGGGGACCTCATCGTCACTGAGATCATGAAGGATTCCTCGGTCGTGACCGACGCCAATGGGGAGTGGTTCGAGATTCAGAACCTCTCTGGCGGAACGGTCGACCTAGACGGTCTCTACGTCTACGACGACGGCGGCAGCGCCTTCACCGTCAGCGGTGAGCTGACCGTCGAAGACAAGGGCTTTGTGGTCTTCGGAATCAACGACGACAGCACCACCAATGGCGGCATCACGGTTGACTACGAGTACAGCAGCAGCTGGTCCTTGGGCAACAGCGACGACGAGATCAACCTCGCCGAGAGCAGCTCCAAGAGCACCGTCATCGACGAGGCCGCCTACGACGCCGGAGGCCAAACCGGCACCGGCGCCCTGTGGCCTGACACGGCCGGGTACTCCCTGAGCCTCGACTCCGGCCACATGGACGGCGATGAGAACGACTTTGGTGGCCACTGGTGTGATGCCTCCACCGCAACCTCAGGTGGCGACTACGGCACCCCAGGCGCTGCCAACGACAGCTGTGGCTACACCTACACCTTCGACTCCGACATCAGCAGCATCCTGAACAGCTCCTGCTCCACCTGCCACACCACGAGTGCCTCGGGCAGCCTGACCGCCATCGGGACGTGGTCCAGCACCGTCAGCGTCGCCAGCGGCAAGGCCACTAGCTACAACCTGATTGAGCCCTTCAGCGCCGATGACAGCTACCTCATCATGAAGATCGACGGCACCCACACGGACGTGACCGGTGGCGCTGGTGCCCAGATGCCCAAGGGTTCTCAGTCCATCAGCTCTGCGAACCAGACCATCGTTGAGACATGGATTAAGGACGGCGCGCCAAAGTGACCGGTTGGCCTTGCCAGAGTCGATAAGGTAGCGTGGGCAAATGATTGCCCTCGCCACCTTGTTGTCTTGCTTGATGCCCTCCGAAGAGTACGAGCGAATTCTGGAACGCGCCCAGGACGCTGACCGCGACGGGTTCCGAAGCACCAACTATGGTGGCGAGGACTGTGACGACTCAGCGCCTGAAATCAACCCGACTGCGCTCGAGGTGCCCGCAGACGGCATCGACCAAGACTGCGACGGGGGTGATACTTGTTACGCAGACGTTGACCAAGATGGCTTCCGAGCCGCTGCGACAGAAGCCATCGTCGCCTCCGAAGATCTGGACTGCGACGATGCTGGCGAAGCTGGCTCGGACCAAGCTGCGGCAGACTGCGATGACTTCAACGAAGCCATTTCTCCCGGCGTACCAGAAGTATTCTACGACGGCATAGACCAGAACTGCGACGGTGCTTCTGACTACGACGCAGACATGGACGGCTATGACGCAGAGGACTTTGGTGGGACTGACTGTTTGGACACCGATCCAAGCGTGCACCCAGACGCATTCGACACAAGGCAGGACGGTATCGATAACGACTGCGATGGAATGGACGCTCCTCTGATACTTGCCGATTTGTCAGGCGGAGAGTTGCTCATAGTGGAGGTCTTTCGAGGAAACTCACTTGCACTTGCAGACCAGTGGTTTGAAATAGTCAATGTCTCGGGACATCCAATTGACTTGCTTGGCCTGAGAGTCAACAACGCAGCATCAGCATTGTCTGCAGGCGCCGGCTACATCCAGGAGGAGGGATTTATCCTGGGCGCCGAAGACCAAGCTGTACTCGGAATCAATGCGAATCGCGAGACCAACGGGGGTGTCGCCGTCGATCTTGGGTATGGGTCATCCAGCCTGAAGCTTTCATCTGATGACTTCATTCGTCTGGAGTCGGACGATGGTCTAATCCACGAGGTCAATTGGACAGAAGGTCAACTGAGGCTCGGACTTTCAAACGAGCGATCAGCAACTTTGGATCGAAGGTTCACGACTGAAGCAGGCAGTCTCTACTTCGGAAACTGGTGTTCATCTCAAACGGAAGCACTTGAGGGCTGGAGGGGAACACCAGGAGACGCAAATGATGACTGCAACTGGAGCTATACGTTCTCGGATATTCAACCTATTCTTGAATCCAATTGTGCCCCATGCCACACATCCGAGAGCAAGGGTGGTCTCACGGATATTGGGCAGTGGGACTCCACGGTGTTTGCGCAAGCCCAGGGAGAAGTTGGGTGGAGCCTTGTAGACCCGGCCCAGGGTTCAGAAGAGAGCTACCTCTTCTCCAAAGTTCAAGGAACGCACCACTCAGTTCCTGGCGGTTCTGGAGAGCGAATGCCTCTGGACGGAAGCCTGATGGAAGAGGAGCTTTTTGCGCTCGACCAATGGATCGATGAGGGCGCTCCCCAGTAGCAGTGTCGTTCTCCACGTCTTTCCCGCCGTCGCATACGCCCCTGAAGTAAACTCATGGCCGTGTCAGACCCCGCCGCCACAAAGCGTGCCCTCTCAGACCTCATCCTCGATCACGGGGATGAGGTCTGCTGGGATCAGCGCAAGGTGGCTCAGCAACTGGAGCGCCGCTTTCCTGGAAGGCCGCTTCACTGTGTAGCCGCCCATGTGGCCGTTCGAGAGGGGGTTGCAGCCGACTTGGCCCAAGACCGAAGCCCGAAAGTGGCGCCCATGGTCTTCGACCGCCTGGTCCACCGCCTGAGCGACCAGGCCGGCCTGGAGTTCTCCGTGGCGGTCTGGGCGACCCGCGCATGGGCGGAGGCCTTGGGACGCACGCCGCCCTCCGAGACACCGCGCGCAAGCGTACAGCCCGTGCAGCGCCGGATCTCCTCCAACATTGTGAATCAGCCCGGCCGGCGCGCCCACACCCTCAAGGGCCACCGAAAGGCTCTGACCGGCGCCCGCTTCTCCCCCTCCGGCGGCCAGCTGGCGACCAGCAGTCTGGATCGCAGCGTGCGCATCTGGAATGCCAAGACCGGCGCTTGGGTGGACAGCCTCTTGGGCGGCCACAGGGACTGGGTGCGTGGCGTGGCGTGGTCCCCGGACGGCAAGTCCCTGGCCAGCGTCGGAGATGACGGCGCCATCCGGCTCTGGAACCCGGAGACCGGCGAGCGCATGTACCGCTTGGCCGGCCACACGGACGCTGCGCTCTGCGTCGAGTTCTCCGAAGACGGGCAGTTCGTGGCCAGCGGCGGCGCGGACGGTCGACTCTGCCTCTGGCGCGTCGAAGGCTTGGAGCTCAGCCAGATCCTGGAGCTGGACCATCCCGTGCACAGCATGAGCTTTGGCGCCGAGGAGCTGGCCATCGGCATCCAGGACCAAGTCATCACCCTGACTCCAGACACCTTGCGCGAGCGTCAGCGCTTCCAGGCAAAAGGACCCGCGGTGGTCTCTATGGGCCCCGGTGGCCGCTTGATCATCGGCGATGACCAAGGCGTGGCCGCTTGGGACACCCGCAGTGGAGGAGAACGCATCCGCTACAAAGGGCACTCTGGCCCTGTTCGTGCGGTGGTCCTCCATCCAAACGCGCGCTGCTTGGCCACGGGAGGCGTCGACAAAACGGTGCGTGTCTGGGCACTGGACCAAGTCTCGGAGCTCTGGCGCTTTGAACCCGGTCGCCGCGTGACGGACCTGGACTTGCACCCCATGGGCCACCTGGCGATGAGCTTCGGCAACGGCCAATGCGAGGTACGCGAGATGCAATACGTGGCACCTCAACCGCAGGAGGCTCCACAGTGAACGCCGAACTTCGCGGAGTGCTGGTCAAGGTCATCACCTACGCCGGCCCGAAGATCTATGCGGACCCGCGCCGCCTTGAAGCCCTGCTCCGAGACCTGGCTCCCGATGACCTACGCGAGGTCTCGGTGCTGGTCGAAGCAGCCGAACGCGGCTGCGTACACACCCTGGCGCGCTCGCACCACGACGGCCGGGCACTAAACCAACTGGCACGCGAGCTGAGCAAACAGTCCGCCGTTGCCATGCGTTGGGCCATCTGGGCCCTAGAAACCTGGCAGTCCGTTCTGGAACCCCAGTCCGGCTTGAGCCCGCAAGGCGCCACCAAGGCCAGCCAAATTACCGAGCGCCCCGGGACCCTGTTGCAGGTCCTCACGGCCCCCTCCACCCGACTTAGCGAGAGCCCGCGCCCATGACCGAAGCCTGGATCGCCCTGAACCCTATGCCCCAAGGCATCGGAACCATCTGGAACGGCCTGCTCATCTTTGCGCTGCTGCTGGCCCTCAGCCAGCACTTGGTGCTGATGCTGCGCTCGGCCGGCCTGCGAGCCAAAGTGCGCAAGCTGCCCCACCCCATCAAGTCCTTGCGCACGCTGCGCGAGGGCCTGGAGCCAATCGGGAAGGCCTTCCCGGCCTTGGAGGGCGCCACAACCCATGTTCGCCGTGGTGCCGAGGTCCAAGGTGGAAAGCTGGTCTTGGTGGCCTCGCCGGCGGGGGTGTTGGACGATGACTTGCTGCGCCATACCCATGGTGGGCTCGTGGCCCCCGCTCCCCTATTGGACCGCATTCCTCTCCTCTTCGCGGGCTGGGGCTTGACCGGCGCCGTCATCTCCGCAGCGGCGACACCCGATGATTTGGCTCAGGCGGCCTCGCCCTTGGTTTGGGGGCTGCTCTGCGGCCTCTTCGCAGGTCTCTTCGGTGCCATGGCGACCGGTTCCGCACGCAGCGCCATCCACAGCTTGGTGAACTGGCTGGAGCTGGGCTCTGCCCCCGCCTCAAAGTCCTCCCCCAGCAGCGCAGCCGGTCCCGATCTGATGGCTGGTGAGGACCCCGACCGCGAGGCCATGTTGGTCGCACTCGAGAAGATGGCCATCAACCAAGAAGCTCTGATGGAGCACTTCGCAGCACAGGCCCAAGCGCCCACCCCTGTCTCGGTGAGCGAGGCCTCCTTCGACCCCGCACAGCTTCAGGAGGCATTGAGCCAAGCGATTCGCTCTGAACTGGTCCCCGTCATGGCGGCCACCGGCGCGGCCGCGGCTGCTGGAAGCGCCATCGGCCCCAGCGTCAGCCTCGACAGCGAGGCCATCGCAAAGGCGGTCATCGTCGGCCTGGACGGCTCGATCGGCGACAGCTTGCGCAGCACAGCTGACACCTTGGAGCGCGTCAGCAAGAGCCAACGCAGCGCCCTGGGTGACTGGCGCGACTCCGTGGTCGGCCTCACCGATCTGGTCCAACAGCTGGAACAGGCCGGCAAGAGCCTGGCCAAACAGTCCGAGGTGATCTCTCAGGCCAGCGCGCCCAGCCTCAAGGCAGCGGAGACCAGCCTTCAAGCCAGCCAGGAGCTCGCCCGCATCGTTCCCGCTCTCGAGAACGCTCGCACCTCTTGGGAGAGCAGCCAGAAGGGCGTGCAGAGCGCCATGGACGCGCTCTCTCAAGGCACCAGCGCTTACCAGAGCGCCGGAGAGCTGGTCCAGAGCACCGTGATGGAGCTGCAACAAGCCCAACGCGGCGTCTCCGAAGAGATGCACAAAGCGGTGGCCAGCTCCGCTCAAGAGATGCACAAGGCGGCCGCCGTCTCCGCCCAGCAGCTTCAAGCCGCCTCCGAGCGCTCGGCCGCCAGCCTGGACATGGCGACCAAGGCCAGCACCGCAGCCCTCACCGGGCAGATCGACCAAGCCCTCGTCGCCTCGATGAAGGAAGCCGGCTCCCAGCTGCGCCGCTTCGCGGAGCGCCAGGAGCAAGGCCTGGACAGCTGGCAGCGCGCCACAGGCGACTTCGGCAAGACCGTAGAGCGCCTGCAAGGCATCACCGGCGACCTGAGGAACTTCTCTGAAGGCCTGGCCGCTGCGACCGAGCCTTCTCTGAAAGCCGGCATCGCTCTGGAGCGCGCAGCGACCAGCCTGGAGAAGACGGTCCCCAGCATCGAGGCGGCGGCCAAGGCCCAGTCCGACGTGCAACAGTCCATGCAAGCCGCCGCGGGCGCCCTTCAGTCTGGAACCGACGGCTACCTCAGCGCCGCTGGCGTGGTCAAAGACCTGGTCAGCGAGCTGCAGAGCACCCACGCTCAAGCCATCAAGCGCATCTCCGCAGGCATCGATGAGGCGGTGGGCGACTCCCTGAAGGAAGCCGGCGCCCAGATCAAGGACATCTCAAGCGCTCAGGCCCAACAGCTCGTGGCCTGGCAAGAGAGCTTGGCCCTCTTCACCCCGGCTGTGGACAACCTTCGCGGCAGCGCCGGGTCCATCGAGCAGGTGGTGGAGCGCTTCCACCAGGCCGCGCTTCCCGCGGCGTCGGCGGCCGAGTCCTTCCAACAGGCAGCCGGCGTCATGTCCGAGTTGGTCCCCAAGATGGACGAGACCACGCGCAGCTACGAGGGCATGAACAAGTCCCTGGTTCGAGCGGCACGACAGCTCGCCGAGTCCAGCAGGTCCTACGCCGAGGCCGGTGGCGAGGTCGCAAGCCTGGTCAACGGGCTGCAGGCCACCCTCCAGCAACAGGTCGAAGGGAACAAGCACTTCATCCAGACCGTAGGCCAAGCCACAGGCTTCATCGAGGCCCTGGGCCCAGCAAGCCAGTCGGTCAAGTCCGCCGCCCGAGAGCTGGAGGAGGCCAGCACCCACACCGCAGACGTGGTCAACAAGCTCAAGGAGACCGTCATCGTCCAAGGCAAGGCGGTCACCCACATGCGCGACTCGTCCACCGGAATGGTGCAAGCCATGGCTGACCAGCGCGCCCAATGGGAGCGCCTGATGGGGGACATGGACAAGCTCCAAGACACCATGGGCAAGGGCATGGACACCTTCTCCGTGAAGCTGCCAGAGGCCATCGACAGCACCTTGGTGCACTTCGATGCCGCCCTGGGTGAAGGCGTGGAGCGCATGAGCAGCAGCATCGAGCGCCTGCGCGAGGCCATGGACGACCTGCAAGAGCGCCTCGAGGTCATCACCGCGGACAAGCGGCGCAAGTAGTGCTCAAAGCCCGCCCAACCGCCCTGACCCGCGCCACGGAGGCCCTGCCTCCCAAGAAGGCCCCTCTGCGCAAGGTCAAGGCCGGTGTGACGGCTTTCCGCGCTCAGCTGCTCTCCAAGCCGGTCGAAGCGCTCACGCGCGTTCGGCTGCGCCCCAAGGCCTTGGAAGCCCTCCCTCTGCTGGCCACCGAGCTGCGCAATCCCGAGCTTCGGGAGCGGGTGCTCGCGCTGACCCTGCAGTACGCCAAGGAGCTGCGATGGCCCACACTGGGGCGCCTGCTTCCCTGGGTCATCGATGAGCCCCAAGTCCGCAAGGTGGTTCACGAACGCTGCAGCGAGCGCAGCCCTCAGCAGCCGAGCCCCGGTGGACCGGCTCCCGCTTGGATCAAGCAGCACTGGCGCTCCGCTCTGGCCAAGAACCACCACATCGGACGCACTCTGGACGCTGCCCTCGCCGAGCAGCCTGTCTTGGCCAAGCTCCTCTCCGATCTGGGCTTAGAAGGAGCCTCACCCTTCGCCAAGGTACTGCTAGACCGGGCCGTCGCCCGACACAGCCCTGCCCAGCTGCTCGAGCAACCGTGGACCGAGACGCTGCGCTTCATCGAGCACTCAAAGGCGCCATGGTCCGGACGCAAGGCCATGCTTCTGGGCATCCTGAAGGGCCTGCCGCCCTTTCCCACCGAGCTCTCCGATCAGCCGCCCTGGCTTGAGCTCAGCACCCTGGCGGTCCAGCGCCTGGGTCACCCGAGCCAGCGTCCCGGCGCTTGGAAGGAGCAGAGCCAGGCCACCCGGGACTTGATCAGCCGAGCCCATCAAGTCTCGGCGCCGCTACGCGCATTCCCCGCACGAGACCCCAGGGCCTGGATGTGGATGCGCTTGGGTGCGCAGAGCGCAGAGCGTGTGGGCCCCGCAGTCCTGGTCGCCATGGGGGACTGGATCTGTGCGGAGCGTGCCGGCAGCCCTGCCGCCGTGCGCGTCTGGTCCAAGCGAGACGAAGCCGCTCTGCGTCTTGGCCTCGGGCAGGGAAAAAAGGCCAGTGAGCTTCCTCCCGTGCACGCGCGTCTCGAGCCGGGGGCGAGCTTGGAGCCGGCTTTGAGGGCACTCCTCCAAGGCTAGCCTGGAACTGGAGTGGCCTGCACGGCCATCGCCACGATCTGCCAGCCCTCTGGGGTGTGGACCAAGGTCACCGCATCGTTGAGCACCATCGCTCCAAGACTACGCTGGGTCGAAGCCGTCGCGACGCTGCCTTGGATGTGGATGTCCGAGACGACGAGCTCGATGGGACTTCCACCAACTTTGCCCGCCTTGATTGCACCCAAGTAAGCCGGGGTATCGAGCACCATCTGGCTACCCGGCATCGCGACAACTTGAACGGAGCTTGGGTGAAGGAGTCTCTCAACGGTGGCCACATCCCCTTCGGCGACCGCCGCAGTGAAGCTGGTCAGAGTGGCCTCAACTTGGGCATAGGGGCTTGGCTGAACGGCAGCGAGGAGGGAGAAGAAGAGCATCGGGACTTCCTTTGTTGCCTAGGCAACTATTTGGGTAAAAAAGAGAAGAGCCTCAGCCCTCCAAGATCTGCTCCAACTGGTCCAGAACGCCAGCGAAGGTGTCGAGTTCAGCTTGAGGCATGGGAAAGAGCCGCGCGCGCTCTGGACCGATCAGCACCTGGAGCTGGCCGAGCACATCCCGCCCCTCCGAGGTCAGGTGAACGCAGCGAGAACGCGCATCCTCAGGGTCTGGTTGGCGCAGCACCAAGCCCATTTTCTCCATGCGCACGAGGTGGCGAGAGATGTTGGGCCGGTCCCCAATGACCGGGTCGACCAAGGTGTGCTGAGCCACTCCATCCTTTTCGCCGAGCCGCATGAGCAGGAAGAAGTGCTCGGGAGCAAGGCCAGGCAGGACGTCTTCCAACAGACGGACCAGGTGCAGGCGCAAGAGGCGCTGAACCCGGTAGATGCGGAATGCCAAGGCCTGGTCGAGCGTGAGCACCTGTCTCCATTCGTTGCTTGAGCAACAGAATAGCGTGAGACTTCACGGGGCGTCAACTCCCAGCGTAGCTCAAGCCCCGCGGCTCAGGAAGGGAGCGCCTTCCTGAAGGTTGCCTTGGCTTTGCCGAAGTTCAACTCCAGCCCAGGCCGCAAGGGCACCGAGCGTCCCGGATCCACCTGCTTCTCCTCCCCTTCCTTGCCCAGGTAGGTCCACCTGCGACGGGAGAGGTTCTTCAAACCCCAGCGATTGGGGTTGTTGGGGTGCCTGGCCAGCTCAGCCTCTGGTGCTGAGAAGTCCAGGGCCGAGCCCAAGTGGTGCGGGAAGAGCTGGGTGTACTGGTGCAGACAGACCTGCTTGTTCCCCCCAAAGTCCAGAACCAAGGGCAGGTCGCTCACCTTCTTGCAGCGGAAGCACAGGCCCTGCTCAGCCGGCGGAACCTCGGGGTCCAAGAAGTTCTCTTGGCCGCAGTGGGAGCAGTAGAAGATGCTGTCCCGCAAGCGGGAGAAGTCGCTCATCCATTCGCCCTCACGCACCCGGAGCTCTGGACGCTTCAGACCCACGCCAAAGGCACGGGTGAAGCGCTTCTGGAGGAACTTGGGGTACAGGGCCCAGTTGCGGATGGCCCCGTCGTGGAAGCCGGGCACGGGCCGGTTGGAGTCGTCTTCGGGGTTGAAGATGAACACCGGCTGCTTGCCGTAGAACTTGCGCTGGGCCGCCTCGTTGAAGACGTTGACCGAGAGCTCTTTGCGGCCTTCCAGGGGATGGTGGCGCACGAACATGTAGAAGAGCAGCACCGCCAGCGAGTGGATGTCGGTGTTGGTCTGGCAAGTCCCCTGCCCCAGGATGAGCTCCGGGGCCGCGAAGAACACGAAGATGATGTTCCCCGGGGTCTTGTTCACCCGCACGTTGTCCAAGTCGCAGACCACGACCTCGCCGGTGGCTGGATTCAGGAGCGGGCCGCCTAGGTTGATGTCCTTGTAGCAAGCGCCCATGTTGTGGAGCTTTCTGAAGCACTCCGCCAAGCCGATGGCCGCCGTGCTGAGCACCTTGAAGCTGGGGACCGGACGCATCTTGCCCAGGACCAGGAACTCGAGCCCTTGGTAGCCATCGGGGATGAGTTCCATCAGGTAGCCGAAGGTCACGCCGCGGGGGTGATCTACCAGTCCAAGGGGCCAGAGGAAGCGGGTGTCCGGCGGGCTCTTCTTGAGCAGGTAGCCCAACAGCGCCTCGCGCTGCTCACCGGCCCACTGCTTCTGCTGTTCAGTCTGGGGCTGGTGGTACCACTTCAGAGCGTAGGTGTGACCGTCTGCCTTGACTCGGTAGACCTCGCCCTGCCCGCCCTCGCCCAGCATGGCCTCGACGCGCACTTCCTGTCCGCGGTGTGTGCGAAGCAGGGTGCCTGCCTTGAGCATTGCCATCTGTAAAAACTCCTAGCGCTGACTGCTCAGCTAAAACTTCAACATCGCGATGCTTGCATCGTCGCCGTTACCGCGCCGAGAGAGCTCACTGAGCCACTCTGGCAGGGTCTCTTCCACCCGGCTCAACCCCTCTTCTTTCACCCGAGAATGAAGCCATCGGCCGACGCCCAAGAAGGCTTCGGGCTTCTTGACGAAGGCATCTCGAATTCCATCGGTACACAGCAGGAGCAGGGAGAGGTCCCGTGGATGACAGCAGATCAGGTCCGCGTGGGTAGGCGCATCGGCCTGGGCCAATGACCAGGTCGCGGTCCCAAAGAGCTCGTCGGATGGCGGGAAAGCGCAGTGCACGCCGGCCTTGCTCACCACCACCAAATCGCCATCTCCGAGCTGGAAGAGCACCACACAGCGGCGGGTCAGCAGCGCACAGATCAGCGTGGTCCCGTACAGGTCCACATCGGGGTGCCAGGCCCCATCGGGCTCCGTCTGGCCAGCGTGCTCACGCACCCGCTGATTCCACATCCAGCTGATGCGTCCAGGCAGCCGAAGACGCAGCTCACGCTCCCACTCCTTGTGGTGGCGGCCCTGGTCCAAGATGTCCTGGGAGAGCTCCTTGAAGACCTCCAAGGCGACCTCGCAGGCCAACCGAGAGCCCACGTCCGAGCGCGCATGCCGCGGGTCCCCGTGCCCATCCGCGACGGCTACGACAGCGCAGTCTTGGTCCGCGTAGGTGGCGACCGAGTCCTGTGAGGGCTTGTCCACGACCACATGCTTTGCACCCACGACCGCAGCCGAGGCCACCAGCCAAGGCGCCAGGGTCTCCCCTCGCTCCGTGGCTTGGTCGTCGATCTCTTCGGTGGGCGGGTCCAGGTCAGACACGGGCTACCAAGTGTCGTCGTCTTCGTCGTCCGCGACCACCGCCACGGGCGGTGGCGGCGGCGGAAGAGGCGAACCCGACTCTGAGCCACCCACCTGGGAGGCGCCGGAGCTGGCGAACTTGGAGAGGGTCACGCTGGCCCACTTGATCAGCTCCGTGAGGCGCTGAGCGTTGTTGGCCTCGAAGACGGTCTCCTCGGCGCCGGTCCACTTCTGGAGCACCGCTTTGTCCGCATCCTTGCCCAGGGCGATTCCAACGCGCACGGTGCGGCCGGGGCGGCCCCAACCGGTGTCGTTGAACTCCATCAAGGCGTGCTCCCAGTCGTCGGTAGGGGCACCGTCGGAGAGCAGCACGATGACTGGAGGCAGGGCGCGGCGGCCCATCTTCTCCGGAGTCAGCTCTTCCTTGAGCAGCCGCAGAGCAGCCGCCAAGTCCGTCACTCCCAGAGCCTCCAAGTCCTTCCAGACGAAGTCGTCCACCGGGGTGGCGTCCTTCACATGCCAAGCGGCACCGGTGCTGAACTTGATGGCCCGCATCACCATCTCGGCGAAGGGGTTCGCTGCGGCGGCCTCACGGGCGGCCGGCAAGCTCTCATGGATCGCGTTGTTGAGCGCCTGGATCTTGCCGTGCATGCGCATCGAGCCAGAGCAATCTGCCAGCCAAAAGAAGTGCAGCTGGCTGCGGCTCACCGCTCCAAGGGGATCAATGTCGTCCGTCATGCGTCCTCAAGGGCCAAAAGGGATGCCCAAGAGTACCCCAAGCGCCCCTCCCCCCCTTGACGCGGCGCCAACGGGGTACACCTGCTGCACTCTGGCGAGGTTGAAAATGTCGGACGAGAAGGTCGAAGACTCGGCGCGTGGAAAGGTAGACCTGAAGCGCTTGCTCAAGCTGGCCGGCCCCGAATGGAAGGCCCTGACAATGGGCACCTTCGTCCTGGTCATCGGCTCAGGGACCGCACTGGCTGCGCCTCAGCTTCTGGATCCGATCATCGAGGGCTTGAGCTCAGGCGGCGGCAGAGAGCAGGTCACGAAACCCGTGCTCCAGCTACTCTTTCTGATGGTCATCGGTGCCATCGCCGGCGGTCTGCGCGCGTGGCTCTTCACAGTGGCCGGCGAGCGCATCGTCACCGACCTGCGAAAGCGCCTCTATGCATCGATCATCGGCCAAGAGATCGCATTCTTCGATGAGCGGCGCACCGGAGAGCTGACGAACCGTCTGGCCTCGGACACGACGGTCATTCAGAACACCGTGAGCGTGAACATCTCCATGCTCCTGCGCTTCGTGGCTCTGGCCATCGGCGCAGTCTTCTTCCTCTTCATCACCTCCTGGCGCCTGGCCCTGGCCACCTTGCTGGTGATCCCGGTCATCGCCATCGGAGCCGGGGTCGTAGGCCGACGTCTGCGGGGACTGGCTCGAGACGTTCAAGACGCCCTGGCGGACGCCACGACGGTGGCCGAGGAGACCGTCGCAGGCATCCGCACCGTTCGTGCCTTTGCCCAAGAGCCTGGCGAGGTGGCCCGCTACGGCGAGGCCGTGGAGCGTTCCTTCACCCTGGCCCGCAAGCGCGCGGCAGTCATCGCGCTCTTCCGCGGCGGCATGTCCGTCGGCATGGTCGCAGCTCTGGCCCTGGTCCTGCTCTACGGCGGCTGGCTGGTCGCGGACGGCCTGATGGAGGGCTCCGAGCTGGCCAAGTACGGCGGCTACACGATGATGGCGGCCGTCTCCCTGGGGGCCCTCTCCGGCCTCTACGAGGACTTTATGAAGAGCTTGGGCGCCTCCGAGCGCGTCTTTGAGCTCATCGACCGGGTGCCCACTGTCGTCAGCGGTGAGAGCACCCCCACAGCGGTGCGCGGGCACGTCGAGTTCCAGAACGTGGACTTCGCCTACCCCACCCGCCCGGAGCATCCGGTTCTCAAGGGCCTGAGCTTGGAGATGGTGCCCGGCGAAGTCGTCGCGCTGGTGGGTCCGTCCGGCGGCGGCAAGAGCACCATCGCCACCCTGATCAGCCGATTCTACGACCCTCAGGCCGGCCAAATCCTCCTGGACGAGCACCCCATCAAGAGCTTGGACAAGGACTGGCTGCGCCGCCAAGTGGGTGTGGTCTCCCAAGAGCCCACCCTCTTCGCCACCTCCATCTTGGAGAACATCACCTACGGCGTGCCCGGTGCCACAGTCGAGCAGGCTGAGGCGGCCGCAAAAGCTGCCAACGCCCACGAGTTCATCTCCGAGTTCCCCGAGGGCTACAAGACCCTTGTTGGGGAGCGGGGGGTCAAGCTCTCCGGCGGTCAGAAGCAGCGCGTGGCCATCGCACGGGCCCTGCTCAGAGATCCCAAGATCCTGGTCTTGGACGAGGCCACCTCCGCCCTGGACGCCGAGTCCGAGCACCTGGTCCAAGAAGCCTTGGACCACCTCATGAAGGGCCGCACCACACTGGTCATCGCGCACCGATTGAGCACCGTGAAAGAGGCAGATCGCGTGCTGGTCCTCAACAACGGCGCAGTGGTGCAGTCCGGCACCCACGACGCCCTGGTCAAGGTCGAGGGCCTGTACCGCCGCCTGGTGGAGCGCCAGTTCGAGGCCGCCTGAGCGAGCGCTGAGTTAGAGCCCACTCACCACTTGGGAGTGCGCGATGGACTTGGACATGGTGATCAGCGGCGGAACAGTCTGGACCCCCAACGGAGCCGAGCGCATCGACGTAGGCGTCCGGGAGGGCCGCATCGTGGCCCTGGGCGACCTGAGCCAGGCCCAAGCCAGCGAACGATTCGATGCCACCGGGCTCCAAGTCATGCCCGGCGTCATCGACACCCAGGTGCACTTCCGCGAGCCTGGTCTGACCCACAAAGAGGACCTGAACACAGGCACCGCCGGCGCTGCGCTCGGCGGGGTCACCGCTGTGTTCGAGATGCCCAACACCAACCCCTCCACCCTCACCGCCGAAGACATGGCCTACAAGGTGGCGCGGGGGCGCGCGAGCGCCTGGACCGACTTTGCCTTCTTCATGGGCGCAGCGGCCGAGAACGTCGACGAGCTGCCTGAGCTGGAGCTCACCGAAGGCTGCTGTGGCGTGAAGATCTTCATGGGGTCGAGCACCGGCTCCCTCCTGGTAGACGACCCCGTGGTTCTCGAGGCGGTCCTCCGCAAGGGACGCCGCCGCGTGGCGGTTCACTGCGAGGACGAGGCCAGGCTGACCGAGCGCAAGGCCTTGCTCGCGGAGAAAGAAAACGTGGGCCCCGGCGACCACCCCTGGTGGCGCGACGAGCAGACCGCCCTCATCGCGACCAAGCGCCTGCTGGAGGTCGCCGCACGGGTCGGACGCCCAGTACACGTGCTGCATGTCACCACCGCCGAGGAGATGGCCTTCCTGGCACAGCACAAGGACATCTGCACCGTCGAGGTGCTGCCTCAGCACCTGACCCTGACCGCCCCGGAGTGCTACGAGCGCCTGGGCACCTTCGCGCAGATGAACCCGCCAATCCGCAGCCAGCGGCATCAAGACGCGATCTGGGAGGCCGTCAACACCGGCGTGGTGGACGTGCTCGGCTCGGACCACGCACCGCACACCCGGGAAGAGAAGGCCCGGCCTTACCCCAAGAGTCCCTCTGGAATGCCCGGCGTGCAGACCATGCTGCCCCTCATGCTCGAGCACGTCCACCAGGGAAAGATCAGCTTTGAGCGCTTGATCGACCTGACCAGCGCCGGCCCCTGCCGCATCTACAACCTACGGGACAAGGGCCGCATCGCCGTGGGCTACCACGCCGACTTCACCTTGGTGGATCTGGACGAAGTGCGCGTGATTCAAGAGGACTGGATCGCCTCCCGCTGCGGCTGGAGCCCCTTCGTAGGAGACACCATCCACGGCTGGCCCAAGGCCACCATCATTCGCGGCCGCGTCGTCATGAAGGACGATGCGCTGATCGGCGAGCCTGGTGGAGAACCCTTGCGGTTCTGGGACGTTTGAGCGCAGCTTCCCAGGCTAGAGCCCGCGAGCAATCTCCATGCTCGCGTAGCTCAGGACGCCATCGCAGCCCGCCCGCTTGAAGCAGAGCAGGCTCTCGAGAATCACGCTGTCCCAGTCCAACCAGCCGTTCTGGGCAGCGGCGCGCATCATCGCGTACTCCCCGGAGACCTGGTACGCGAAGGTCGGCACCCCAAAGGCGCTCTTCACCCGACGACAGATGTCCAAGTAGGGCATGCCGGGCTTGACCATCACCATGTCGGCGCCCTCCTCCAGGTCCAAGGCGACCTCGCGGATGGCCTCGTCGGAGTTGGCGGGGTCCATCTGGTACGTGCGCTTGTCGCCCTTGCCCAGAGAGCCCTTGGAGCCCACCGCGTCCCGGAAGGGACCGTAGAAGGCCGAGGCGTACTTGGCCGCGTAGGACAGGATCTGCACCTGGTCCAAGCCCTGGCCGTCCAGCGCGCGGCGAATGGCGCCCACTCGGCCGTCCATCATGTCCGAGGGCGCGATGACATTGCAGCCCGCCTGGGCCTGCACCACGGCCTGCTGACAGAGGATCTCCAGGCTGCGGTCGTTGTCCACCACATCCAAGGAGTCCAGGACCCCGTCCTGGCCGTGTGTGGTGAAGGGGTCCAAGGCGACGTCCCCGATCAGGCCAATGTCCGGTACGGCCTGAGAGATCGCGCGCAGGGCACGGCAGACCAAGTTGTCGGGATTGGTGGCCTCGCGCCCATCAGGGGTCTTGAGCTGCGCAGGCGTGACAGGGAAGAGCGCGATGGCAGGAATGCCCAAGTCCCTACACTCCATCGCCACATCCACCAGCGCATCGATGCTCAGGCGGCTCTGGCCCGGCATGGAGGAGATCGGCTCCCTGAGCCCCTTCCCTTCAATGACAAACAGAGGCTGGATCAGGTCCCCAGGGACCAGTCCATTCTCCCGCACAAGGCTGCGGCTCCAGCCATGACGGCGGCTTCGGCGCATGCGGGTTTGGGGGAATGCAGGCATTCTGTCTCCAGTACGTTCCTGTTGAGGACGAAAGAATTCCTATGGCCGCAAACCTAAAGCGCAAACTTCAGCGGGCCAGAGTCCTGGCTCGAGAGGGCAGCTCTGCCGGCGAGCGACAAGCTGCACAGGCCGCGGTGCGACGCCTTCAAGCACGACTTCGTGTGATGGATCCCGGAGAGCTGCGTGACCCCGGTGACGCGGTGATGCCGGCGGACCCCTGGCTGGATCCCCCCACTCCCCCACCCACCGTCGGCGAGATCGCGATCCAACTCCTGGAATGGGAGCGCGGCGATTTGAGCACCGCCGAGCTGCAGGCCTGGGCCCACCACGTCGTCGGTTCGGTGCTTCTCCCTGATCTCTCTCCCGACCAAGACGGCGCAGTCGCCGTCGAAATCGTGCTCCAGCTCTCCGCAATGGACCACCACCCCTTGGATCACAGTGACCTGCCCGCCCTGCGAGCTTTCTTGGCCTGTGGCGGCGATGAAAGGGGCTGGCAGGCGTGGTTTGCGCATCTCGCGGCCGCCTCCGGCGCAAGCTTGGCAAAAAAGGTGTTTGCCGATCGGGCTGGGAGTTCGTAGATTGGGGCCGTTGTACTCCCGGATCTCGGGAGACTAGTAAATTGCCTGGAGCCAGCCATTCGTCGCCGACCCTCACGCCGCGCCATTCCACGCCGCGCTGTTGACGAGCCAAGAGTCAACGAACAGATCCGAATCCCCCGCATCCTGCTGATCGACGAGACCGGCGAGAAGCTGGGCCAGTTTGTCACCCGGGACGCCTTGGAACTTGCCAAGGAGCGCGGCCTGGATCTCATCGAGGTGGCGCCGAACGCCCGTCCCCCAGTGTGCCGAATCGGCGACTGGGGCCGGATCAAGTTCGAGCGACAGAAGAACGAGACGGAGGCTCGCCGCAAGCAGCGCGAGACCCGTACCCAGGTCAAAGAGATCAAGGTCCGTCCAAAGACCGACGGTCACGACCTGGACTTCAAGACCAAGAAGGTCCGCCAGTTCCTCACGGACGGCGACAAGGTCAAGATCACCGTGCGCTTCCGTGGTCGCGAGCACGCTCACCATGACCTTGGTGCAGAGCAGTGCTATGCCGTCTACGAAGAAGTGAAGGACATCTGCAAGGTGGAAGCTCCACCTCGCATGGATGGCCGTCAGATGTTCATGCTGCTCGCTCCCAACTGAGCAGCCGCCCTGACGGGCTATCGAAGCAACTCGGCGACCTCTTTGGGGTCGCCGTCGTTGTTTGCGGGGTCCACGCCCAAGAGCTCAGCCATCAGGTTGTAGAGCTGCACCTGCTCAATGGTGGGGTGCACATAGCTCTGCTGGATGTGGGGGCCGTGGGCCACAAAGATGCCCTGCATCGAGGCGTAGGTGGGGTCCCAGCCGTGGGTGGCCCCGGAGCTGTACTTCTCACCGTCGTCCGCGTAGACGTGCGTGCTGATGACCCAGCCCTCGTCGGGCAGACACACCGCTTGCCGAATGCGTTCGCCCTCAGAGAAGTGCAGGTAGGCCGGCGTCTCCTCCTTGGTGTAGCAGCGCACGTTCGGGATCTGCGCCAGCTGCTCCATCACCGCAGGCAAGCCCTCTGGGGTGGCTGCGTCCAGGGTCATGTGCTGGGCCCAGGAGTAGATCTGCACCGTGCTCAGATCCACGTAGTCGTCGATGTAGGCGACCTTGTCCTGGGAGAAGGCCTCCATGCCGTGGTCACTGACCACCAAGATGTCGACAGCGTCCAGCAGCGCACGCTCCTCTAAGCCCGAGACCAGGCGCTCGATGCTCTCGTCCACCTCCTCCAGGGCCCTGTAGACCGAGGCCGACTCCGGGCCGTAGCTGTGCCCCTCGTGGTCGACATCGGAGAAGTAGAGGGTGAGAAAGCGTGGACGCTCCTCGTCCGAGAGCTCCAGCCACTCCAGCACCTGGTCTACCCGCTTTCGGTTCGGGATGGAGCCGTCGTAGGGCACGTAGTAGCGCGGTCGGTCCCCATCGAAGGACACCTCAGAGCCCGGCCAAAACATCGTGGCCGTGTTCAGCCCCTGACGCTCCGCCGTGATCCAGATGGGCTCCCCCAGCCAGAAGTAGGGATCCTTGTTGTCAAAGTCGAAGTCCTGACCGGTGACGGGGTCCTCGAAGCTGTTGTCCACGATGCCGTGGTGCTCCGGGTAGAGCCCGGTGACCTGGCTGTAGTGGTTGGGAAAGGTCTTGGAGGGGTAGACCGGCTGGAGGGACTCTGCGCGGCTGCCTGCGCTCGCCAGTCCCTTGAGGGCCGGCATGTCCGCCTGGTCCCAGTAGCGCTGGGCGAAGCCATCAATGGAGATCAAGATGACCGTCGGCCCCTCCAAAGTGATGGGGTCCTCGGGCAGCTCCTCCGCCTGGGTATCGACCACCCGCGGCGGCGCCACTTGGCCCACCGAGTCTACCGGCGGAGGGTTCGTCAGGAACGCACATCCAGAAGCGAGCAGTAGCATGGTCCCAATCTAAGGCCTCCCATCTCACCCTGGCAGACATTCCTCAAGTCCTCACACACCCTTGGTCCCACACCAGGGGTGCGGGAGCAGTGGCGCGCCGGCAGACGTCACTACGCGGTCTGGGCCTTGCCAGTGGTGGCCCCGGCAGCACTAGAGCGCGCCGCTCTGGTGCAGCAGGTCTTGGCCGGAGACATCCAAGTCCAGCCTTTGGAACAGGCCCACATCACCCTGTGGGTCGGTGGCTTTGTGGACGGTGACGGTACGCGAAACGATGACCTCGATGGGGAGACACGGGCCGCGATTCAGGGGCGGATCCAAGCATGGGGCCAGCCAATCCCTGTGGAGATCGGAGGGGTCTCCTCCTTCCTCAGCTGCCCCTTCCTTGAGGCGCGAGCCCTCGGATCTGAACTTCATGTATTACGAGGAGAGATTGACTCTATCCACCCGAAAGAAATCCGCTTTTCTGAATACGTACCACACCTCACCTTGGGCGTCTACTCCGCAAACGAGGCCACCGGCCCGCTCATCGAGCGCCTTCTGCCCTATCGAGATCTGCCCCCCATCCGACTGCAGCTTCAGGCGCGCGAGGCACGCGTCGACGCCCAGACTGGCCGCCTGAGCTGGCTCTAGAGCTTGGGTGCTGGCGCGCTGCCCAAGGATGCTGGTGGCACGGCCTGGATCTCCTCGCGCTGCAGCATCATGAACACGCCGACGGTCACCCGACTGCGCAGCTCCAAGAAGCGTTGACGAGACGCCCAAGCGGAGACCTGCACTTCGATCCAGCGCTCTCCGGTGCCCAGCCAGATGATCTGAGGAGGCGGCTCATCCAGGACCACATTCTCCTTGGCCAGGGTCTCCATCAACAAGGCCTCCAGCTCCCCCAAGCGCGGCGTGGGCGGCAGGCGCAAGACCAGGTCAAAGCGCCGCACCGGGAAGCGCGTCAGGTTGATGATCTCGGCCTTCATGACCGTCTCGTTGGGGACCCGAACGAAGAGGTTGTCGAAGGTGCGGATTTTCACGCTGAGCAGATCGACGGAGAGCACCTCTCCAGAGATCGCACCGATTCGCACCGCATCGCCGATCTGGAAGGGCCGCTCGGCCAGCAGAAAGAGGCCGCTGACCAGATTGGAGGCTGAGGTCTGCGAGGCAAAGCCGATGGCCACCGTCAGGATGCCCGCGGCGCCCAGGAGCACGCTCAGATCGAAGCCCACTTGGCGCAAGGCCCCCGCCGAGCCACCGATGGCCACCACCCAAAAGGCCAGGCGCGAGATGGGCTTGGCTTGTGGCCCACCCATGCGGGCAGCCAGGGCACGCTGCAACACCGTTCGGGTCAACACAGCGAGAAGCACGGTGAGCAGCAACGCACCCGAAGCGCGCACCCAGTCTTGCTGCAGCCATTCCATCAGGCACCTCCGCTGAAGAAGGAGTTGAAGGCGCGCAGCACCTTCGGTCCGCCTGCGCTGTCCTCGCGGGCAGCGGTCAGCAGCTCGGGCAGGGCCTGCTCGGGAGCTCGTAAGGCGACCTCGACCAGGGCCGCATCTGGCGCCTCTGTGCGGGTGAAGCGCACCTCAGGACTCCAGAGCGCGCCATCGGCGGCGGCGTAGATGTCCAGCTCTGGGACCGGGACGCGCACACGATGCACCGGCAAGGGGTCCCGACCTTCGTTCCGCAGCAGCACCGGCACCCGAATGCGGTGAGGGGCCGGCTTGAACTCTGCGGGGTCGGTTCGCAGGCGGGTGCGCATGGCGTAGGCCAAGCTGCCGTCGACCGGGGAGCCAAAGAAGGTGTCCGCCGGTGTCACAGAGGGCGCCTCCCAGACGGACCGACCCTCCATCTCCAAGCAGAGCCAGGCCGGCACGTTGATGTACACCCGGAGACTGACGCCTGGGAGCAGAGTCAGGGGCAACTCCGGCCGCCCGATGACGGCCCGATCCGCGTGCCGCGGACGCAGGCGAAGGGCTCCCGTACCCGGCGCCGTGACACGCTCCAGCGCCTCGAAGGGCGCCTGCCTCTCCCCCACTTGCGCGGTGGGCCGCTCCTCCACCCGCTCATGACTGATCTCAAGCACAGCACCTTGGCTGTGGACCTGCAGGTCCAGCTCACCCAAGCGCCATCGCCAGGACTCAGGGGACTCGATGGGGTCAAACCAGTTCATGGGAGCCTTGCTGGCAGGAGACGCGTCCGAGGCCTGTGGGTGGGCCTCCTGCTGTGAGGGCCCCTAACTCGGCCTCTATCCACCCGTGGGAGCTGGACCTGGCGCTTCAGCAGGTTGGGCTGCTGGCTCAGCAGCGGGCGCCGGCGGCGGGTTCATGGAGGCCCAGTTGGCCTCGGCCGTGGAGCGCTCACCAACCAGTACTCCCGCAGCACAGGTGCCAGTAGACCCGGACTGCATCTGGTTCAGCGCCTTCTTCACACAGCCCTCCCCTGACTTGGGCAGCCCGGTGACGGTCTGCACTTCGGTCTTGCCAGCAGTCCAGGTCCAAGTGGCTTTGTAGGCGCCGCCACCGCTCGCACACGCATCCAGAGCTTCTTTCTGGCTGGCCAAGGTCGAGGCCACCACCATGCCCCCCATCAGGCCGCCTCCCGAGCTCAGCTCGCACTGCAAGTCCAGCAGCTTGACGCCGTCTACTTCCATCGAATCAATGGAAACCGAGGCCGCAGCCAATGCCGTGCCTGAGAGGGTCAAAAGGGAGAGAAGGACGAGGGTTTTTCGCATGAAGGTCTCCTATGGGAGATGAGTCTAGCGGATCAAGGTGGGGGACCTGGTAGCGAAATCGACCATACCCCGCGTACTCTGCCCTCATGCTGTTGCTCCTTCTGGCCTGCGCCTCCTCTGACCTCGACTCCGCAGACACCGGGCTGAGAAGCTGCAACGGGGACCCAGCGTTCTGCGCACGGCCCTTTGATCAAGTGGCCGTGGTCGGCACCCACAACTCGATGAGCAGCGCCCAAGACGAGTGGCTGGCTCCAAACCAGAACCTCAACGTGCTCGCTCAGCTCGCCTTGGGTGTGCGCGCCTTGAACCTGGACGTCTACGAGGAGGACGGCGCCCTGCTGACCTGTCATGGCTACTGTTCACTGGGCTCGCGACCACTGGATGAGGCGCTCACCGAGCTTCGCGGCTGGCTCGATGCCCACCCGGACCAAGTGCTCAGCCTGACCTTTGAGAGCTACATCACACCAGAGCAGATGGCGGCCAGCTTTGAGAGCGCTGGCTTGGCGCACATGAGCTTTGAGCGGGAGCCCAGCGCCCTCTGGCCCACGCTGGACGAGATGATTGAGGCGAACACCCGCCTTGTGGTCTGGACCGACAATGGTGGTGGAGACCCCGCCTGGTACGCCGACATCAACCAGCACGTTTGGGAGACGAACTACGCTTTCAAGCAGGTCGAAGACTTTGACTGCAGCTTTCGCCGTGGCCGGGAGGACCAGAGCTACGTCATCCTGGCGCACTTCCTGACGGACCCCATCGCCAGCGAAGACCTGGCCTCACAAGCCAACAACGGCGAGGTCCTCCGAGCGCGAGTTCAAGCCTGTGGAGCGGTCGACCGCACACCCAACCTGGTCCTGGTCGACTTTGTGGATCTGGGAGAGGTCTTTGAGGTGGTCTCGGAGATCAACGCGACGTGGCAGGACTGAGAGCCAACCCCTGAGCGCAGTGTCCAGAGAACCTCTTGCACCTTGACCGAGGACTCCGGTGAGAGCACCTGAGCGATGGGGCGATAGATTCATGCGCCCCTCCTCGTCCGGAGCCCCAATGTCGAGCGCCTCCATCATCGTGCGCCAGCCCAAGCGACGGGTCGCGAGCATCAAGGCGCTACGGCCGGTGCTTGGCCTATCGATCGCTGTGTTGGTTCGCGGTCCGGACGAAGGCGGTCCGATCATTGAAGCAGAGCTGTTCTTGAACGACTTCGCTGACTGGCAGACAAGCTCCGCGAGACCCTCCGGACCTTGGAGTCCCTGGGCGACGACTACGCGGTGTTCGAGGATGAGGATGAGATCAGCGGGGAGGTGCTGATCAACATCCTAGAAGGCTCCGAGAGCTACAGGCTCTGAGATGGAACCCCAGTGAGGTGGCGGACGGTGGGTGCAGATCAGCGCCGGTCTCCCCTTGGATAGCGCTGGCCACAGCGCCCCCCTGAGCCGGTCGATCTCGACGGGCTTTGTGAAGGGTGTTCTGAGAGCTGGCATCCTTGGAGAGCACCACAACTGGGGTCAGAACCATGCTCAGTCACATCTCATTGGGCGTCAGAGACCTTGCCCGCAGCGTGAGCTTTTACGACGCTGTGCTTGCGCCGCTTGGACAGCTGCAGGTGTGGAGCTCAGAGAAGGGCGTGGGGTACGGCGCTCCGGGAGGCCCGGACCGTCTCGCTCTCTTCCACCGCCCCGACACCCACCCGGCCGGCGCGGGATTTCACCTCGCAATCTTCGCCCCCTCAGAGGACGCTGTTCGGGCCTTTCATGCCGCCGCACTGGCTCAGGGTGGAAGCGACGAGGGCGCACCGGGACCACGTCCACAATACGGCGAGAGCTACTTCGCTGCCTTCGTTCTCGACCCGGATGGCCACAAGCTGGAGGTCAAGGTGCAGCGATAGAGCACCCATGACTCTCATTCTGGGCGACTCGCCAGGACTTTGAGCCAACATGGCAGAATGGGGCGAGGCAATCCCCTGCCCTTTAGAGCGCCCAGGCCGAGCGATTGGCCTCCAGGAGCTCCTGCAAAGTGCGCCCACCCTTACCGGTCAATGCCTCCAAGTCTCCAGCCGACTTGTCCAAGAGTCCCTTGCTGGCGGACACATCAAAGGCGCTCAGAATTTCGGCCATCATGGGTGGCAAGCCTGCACTCAGCATCCCAGCTTTGAGGGCCTCGGCAGGCACGGCGAGATGCTGCACAGGCTGGCCACTGACGCTCTGAAGGATCGCCGCAGTCTCTTCTCCCGTCAGCGAGTGAGGCCCCGCGATGTCCAAGGTTCGCCTTCCCTCGAAGCCGTCTCCGAGCGCCGCTGCAGCGGCCCGAGCGCAGTCCTGTCTCGAGACCCAAGCCACCTTGCCCTTCCCCCGAGCTGTGACCAGCTGCCCGCTAGAGACAGCTTGGCTTGCAGCCCCAAAGAGCAGCTCGGCGTAGAGGTTGTTGCGCAGCAGCGTGTAGCTGGAGAAGGCCTCCTGGATGGCAATCTCGGTGGCGCGGTGCTCCTCTGAGATGGCCATCTCGGGGGAGTCTGCGCTCACAAGCGAGGTGTAGACCAAGTGTTTGACACCCACTTGCGCAGCAGCTTGAAGGGCTTGGATCTGAGGTCCCTGGCGCTGCCCAACCGCGTCCGTGCTCACGAAGAGCGCCCTATCGACACCGGACAGCGCACTCTTGACGCTCTCGAGGTCGGTGAAGTCGATTCGCCGAAGCTCCGCTCCTGCAGCCTTTAGATCCATGAGCTTCTCGGGGCTTCGACTGCCCGCGATGACCTTGGCGCCGCTGGCCAACAAGAGTTCAACGACTGCACGGCCGAGCTGGCCGGAGGCACCGGAGACGAAGTGTGTGTTCGACATGTCCACTCCTTTGGTTGAGGACACCCCGAAGCTATGCATCCGATATTGGTGTGACAATGAATCCAAATAGGGCAACAGTGATGCGCAGAAGAAACAATGATCAACCTTGATGACCTCCAGCAGTTCGCCGCCGTCGCCCGCTTGGGCAGCTACTCCAAGGCAGCCCAAGCCAACGGTGTTGCGCGCTCTACATTGAGTCGCGTGGTCCAGCGCCTAGAGGTGGAGTTGGACACCACGCTGCTCCACCGCACGACTCGGCGAGTAGAGCTCACGAGCGCTGGGGCAGCCTTCCTAAACCGGGTGGCCCCAGCCCTACTTGATCTAAAGCTGGCTGTGAATCAGCTCCAGAACCAACGTGGTGAGCCGGCCGGTGTTCTTCGGGTGAGCACCACCACAGATGTGGCCGTCTCCCTTCTCGCGCCAGTGATTGCGGAGCTGGTTCATGCCTACCCCAAGCTGCGTATCGACACCTTACTCACCCTCCGGCCCGTCGACCTTGTTGGCGAGCGGGTGGACGTCGCCTTGCGAGCCTATCGGGCTCCTCCAGCGGACAGCAGCCTTCTCGGGAGTCACCTGGGGACCATGAGCTTCGGGTGGTACGGCGCGCCGACCTACCTTGCCCAGCGTGGCGTTCCCAAGACCACCCAAGAGCTGGACGAGCACGCATTGGTCTGCGCTCCCGAGGGATTCCCGTCCTGGAGAGTGGGCATTGACGACTCCCTCTTCTCATTGGCTGTGGTCCGTGCGGGGGCCGGCCTGGGAATCTTGCCCGAGCCCCTCTGTGCAGAGGACCTAGCCAAGGGGACGCTGCAACGGGTGCTCCCTGAGGTCTCCCTGTTCACCGGAGAGCTCTGGCTGGTCTACCCAGAGGGCGCCAAGTCCCCAAAGTTGAAGGTCTTCGAGGAGGCGGTCCAAAGAAGAGTAGCCGGCGGGGCCCCCCTCGCCCAGGCCCCGTGACGCTTGCTTGGGGCCCAAAGTGAGCTCCGCGAAGGACCATCCTCTAGGACCGACGCCATGAACCGAAGCGCCTGGGGCGCTGCAGCGAAATGGCGGCGGGTCATGGGAATCGAACCCACCAGGCCTCGCCTCTCGACGCACCTCGACCGGTTTTGAAGACCGGGGCCGCCACCAGGTCGGCACCACCCGCCATCCCTCCCCTAACGCCCTCCAGCCGGCCCGCCCCCAAGGGCACAGGATATGTGCGACCATAGCGAGCGAGAGACGGCGCCCATGACCCTTGACCTGAACCTGCCGATCACTCTGTCTATCGACGGAGCCGATCACGCCGGCATCCTGCTGCGCGTGCAAGACGGGGAGAACCTCTTCTTGCTCGTCGAGGGCTTGCTGGGGCGCAGTCCCTCGCAGAGCGCCCCGCGCCTGAGTGTCGACGACGATCAGGTCCCGGACCAGACGCTGAGCCCTTTGCAGGAAGCCTCCGGTGAAGGAGGAGCCTGGACCCACTTGGCTAGCGTCGCGTCCTCTGCGGAGAGCCAAGAACTCTGGCTTCAGTGGCTCTCCGGCCAGAGCAACGACACCTCGATGGAGCTGGCCTTCCTCGACCAGTTGATGTCCAGCCCAAGTCGAGGCGACGACCCATTCGGCTTCGAGACCGACGACTCTGCAGAGACCCGGGACGTAGACGACGGCGAGCGCCAGTCCCTGCTCGCAGCGCTGCGCGACTCCATGAGCCAGGCAGATGGCGACACACCGGCCTCGAAAGAGCCGCGGGTGAGTGAGGAGACCGGCGATTGGCTGGACGGACTGGGGGACGATCTGGGCGGCATCTCGGTCCACTCCCCCGCCCCAGTGAGCGAAGCGGACTTTGAGGCCCTACTCGACGAAGACTCCTCCATGGTTGCCCTGGCCATGGAAGGCGACGATGACGACTGGACCGAAGACAGCATCAACTGGGAACAGGACACGGAGGACACCCTCTTGGAGGGGCCTGCGACTCTGGAGATCACCGGCGGCTACGAGCGCCTTGCGGTGCTCGGTGGCCCTCCCGAGTTCAGAGACCAGAAAGACGTGCCCGACGACTTCGAGCCCGCTCCAGAGGAAGAGGTCAGCCCTCAGGGGCGTCTCGAAGCCCGACAGGCAGCCGAGCTGGCTGCCCTGATCGGAGACGAGACCTCAAGCTCGGTGTCCTCGGAAGAGGAAGAGACGGCCTTCGCCGACTTGGTGGGCGAGTCTCCCGGGCCTGGATTCATCGTTCCCGCCAGCGCCGAGGACTTCGCCGAGCTCTTGGAGAGCAGCGAGCCTGAGCCCGAAGATGCCCCAAGCGACCCTCGCTACGAGCGGGACGAGCGCGGTCTGCATGTCCACTGGGAGAGCATCTCCGCCTTGGCCCGAGACTACGACGCAGAGCTGAGTCGGAAGCGACTGACGGTCTACCGCGAAGACGCCCCCTCCCCTGGAACGCCCATGACCCTCTGGCTCCACCTTCCAGATGAACAGGTCTTGGCCCTCTCGGCCCGGCTGGCTGGGGCGGATGCAGACCGCTTCGAGCTCCGCCTGGACTTGCCGCTGGTGACCAAGGGCAAGCTCAAGCGTGTTGCGCGCTCCAAATGAGCGGCATCGACACCTCCCGAGCCTTCCGGTCACTGGGCATCGCGGTGCTCACGGTCTCCGACAGCCGCACCTTGGCCGACGACCGCAGCGGAGATTTGTTGATTGAGCGCCTAAGTAGCGCCGGCCACAAGCTGGTCGAGCGCACCATCGTCGCCGACGAGATCAGCCTGATTCAAGAGCAGCTGCGTGACTGGGTGATGTGGGACCAGGTGCAGGTCATCCTGATCACCGGCGGCACGGGCGTGACCGGCCGCGACGTGACCCCAGAGGCGGTCACGGGCATCGCCGACAAGCACATCCCCGGCTTTGGCGAACTCTTCCGGCACCTCAGCTTTGCCAGCATCGGCGTCTCGGCCATTCAGTCCAGAGCCCTGGCAGCCTTGGCCGGCACCACCTACATCTTCGCGTTGCCCGGCTCCACCGGAGCCTGCAAAGACGCCTGGGACCAAATTCTGGCCTTGCAGCTGGACAGCCGCCATCGGCCCTGCAACTTCGCCGAGCTCATCCCCCGTCTGGACGAGTAGCGGAGCTTGGCGCGTCGAGTCCGCCAACCCTCTTAGCGAAGGCCGGCCATTCGCAGCATCCCGCGCAGGTCTGGCTGGGGTCCAATCAATGCCGTCTCCGGATTGGTCTGTGGCGTGCCGGTCTGGACCATGAGCTGCCGCAGAGCCAGCGGCTCCCAGGGCGCGCGCCCCATGGCGATGGCGATGCTCTGGAACTGCGCCGCCAACGAGGCCACCTGAGGGCTCGCGCCGCTCGTTCCGCCGAAGGTGGCGGTGTAGCTCTGGCGCTCGTCCCCCGGCACATTGAAGAGATCGTCATTCAAATTCCCACTGGCTGTGCTTGCGATGCCCCCGTACCAGCCCTGCAGATCGATGCGACTCCCGTAGCAGCTCCCGCTTGGGTACCAAGAGCGCGCCGGGTTGAAGCTGCTCCCAGGCGCTGGCATGCCACCGCCCACCATGATGGCGCCGCTGTCCCGTTGGCTGCGGTCAAACCAACCCTGCCATCCTGCTGCGTCCAAGTCCTGAGCGCCGTTGCCGGCGGGCTCGATCACGATGATGCCGGCCGCGACGGCCACCTCAATCGCGTCGCTGACGGCACCCGAGACTTCTACTGGAGCGTAGTTGTCGAAAGCGTATGACTGCTGCTCTATCAACAGCACATCACCAGGCTCCAGCAGCCCGATGCTGGCCTCGATGGCGGCACCGACGTTGTAGACCCCCTCCGGCGTGGAGGGGTGAATCATGACCACCTCTGCGTCCGGAACCATGCCCGTCACGCCGTAGCCGTTGTCCCCTCCGGAGGTGATGCCGAGCACACCGGTGCCGTGGTACGCGAAGCGCTCTGTAGGAAGCCCCCAGGTGCGCACATCGCCCAAGTGGCTCAAGTCCTCGTGAGAGCCAAGCCAGTCGTATTCCAGGTCCGCCAGCGCCACGTTCTCACCGCCGCCTCCCGGCCACAGCGCGGCCTCTTCCACCCCAAAGCCATCGGGTGCAGGGCCCATGTAGGTCTGCTCGGCGACCAAGCTGGGCGTGGTGGGTGGCAGATCTGATGGCGGCGTAATGGGCAACTGCGCCAGCTCGACATGGCTGACCCAGTCCGACCCCAGCCAGGCCTGTGCGATGCCCAAGGCGGCACCATCGGGGGTTTGCACACGCCACCAGCGAGAGAGCTCAGGGTGCTGGCCCGCGAAGAGAGGCTCGGCCAACAGAGCGCCGCCTGGCAGCCTGGAGACTCCTGGCGCGAGCTTGACCCAGATCTCGGAGTCAGAGTGCCCGATGTCCACTTGCAGCGGGGGACCTGCTTGCAGCGGCTGCTGGGGAAGATCGGCTGCTGCCAGAGCTATCAACGACAAGAACATGGGAACACCCTGCCCCCGTCTCGGGGGCCTCGGCAAGGGTCAACGGTGAATGAACCAGCGGCCAGCCCGGAGGGTGTGCCGTGTGGGACCTTGAACGGGATTCTCCGAGGGGTAGTCCACATCACCTGGGAGCAGGACCGTGAAGCCGTCCTCGTGCTTCACGCTGCGGGGTTCAATGGGGACAACCCGCTGACCGGAGTATGCCTGAATCGCTTCCTGGCCGGTCTTGAAGGCCGACAGCTCCCAGAGCGAGCGCCAAGTAGGCGGGGCCAAGATGACCTCGCCGGAGTCGAAGCGCTCCAACCAGCTCTGAGGGGTGTCCCAGCCAGAGTCGACGGTCTCGTAGTCATCGTGACCCGCCTCCTCGCCCCCTTCAATGCAGGCGATGAAGAAGCGGGTGTCGTAGCGACGCCGCTCACCTTCCGGCGTAATCCACCAAGCAAAGTAGGTGAGGCGGTCGGCGTTGACCACCCAGCCCGCCGTGACGGCTGCGGAAGCGAAGCTGACTTGACCCCCTTGTAGTTGGGTTCGCAGAAGATCCTGACCTTCGCCTTGGGCCAGGAGCACGCCACACTCCTCGTAGGTCTCCCGCACCGCTGCGACCTGGTAGGCCGCGGCAGGGGCGCCGAAGGTCTCGCCCATCCGCTCACGGTCGGGCGCTCCTCCAAGCAGGGGGCACGCGCCGTCCGCAGCGTCCACACGACCACCGGGGAAGACGTGGGCGGAAGGCATAAAAGGACTGCGGGAAGACCGCTTGACCAGAAAGACTTGCAGAGTACCGTCGCGGTCTCGGACCAAGGCGACGGTGGCGGCGGGGCGAGGCATTGTGCTCATGACCGTCCTCTAACCTTTGTAGATTCGATTCCACACTTGACTTGTAAAGACCTACCCTCTGAGGATAGGTCAGGAAACGAAACCCCTTGGAGAGCCCATGCTCCTCGCTCTAATGAGTCTCCCCGCCTTTGCTTGGCCCACAAACGCCGAGTGGACCCCGGTTCAGCAAGGAGGCAGCCCAATGACGGACGCCTCCGAGGACAACGCCACTGGCGATGGCCAGGTGGACTTGGTCGGCTCCTCCACCACGCCGCTCTTCTACTGGAGCAGCGATGGAACGGACGTATTCCTCCGTATACGTCTAGATGAGAACCCCGTCTCAGGAACCGGCTTCCTGCGAGACAGCGGATGGGGCGTTGGCTTTGACCTGGATGCCGATCAGGTCTTTGACTGGGTCTTGAGCGTCGATGAGTCCATCGGCACCCTTGAGCTGCGCGAGAACACCACCGGCGCCGCCGGCTCCCGCGGGGACACCAGCTCCAACGTCATCGAGATCAGCGGTGCCGCCTTTGCTACGGGCGAGGTCCGCGTGGTCACGGCAGGCAGCAACATCACTGGCGATGCCGACTACTTCATGGACATCGAGGTCAGCTGGGCTGACTTGGGCAGCGGCTTGGGTGTCAGCGACACGGCCAGCTTCGAGATGGCGCTCTTCACGGGCGAGAACGGCGTCGAGGACTTCGACTCGGATGTGAGCGGAACCGGAACCCGCGGTGACCTCTCCGGCGCATGGTCCGACACGGTGGGCTTTGACCAAGATGGAGATGGTCTGACCGACGCAGAAGAGGCCCTCTTCGGCTCCTCCCCCAATGACCGGGACACCGACGACGACGGGCTGGACGACCTGCGCGAGTTCAACTTGAGCCTGGATCCTCTGGACTGCGACAGCGACGGTGACGGTCTGACGGACGGGCTGGAGCGTGGAGTCGAGACCGCAGATACCCACACCGATACCAGCGCCGGCTGCTTCTTCCCTGACGTGGACCCCACCACCAAGACCAACGCCAACAAGAGCGACAACGACGAGGGTGGCGTGCCCGACGGCGACGAGGACTGGAACAGCGACGGTGAAGTTGGCGAGTGGGAGATCGACCCCAACGACCCAGCAGACGACGTGGACACCGACGGCGACGGCATCTGGGACGTGCTCGAGGAGAAGTGCGAGAAGGACAGCGGCAACGTTGACGATGTCGACTCCGACGGCGACGGCATTTCCGATGAAGACGAAGGCTTGATCGATACGGACGGCGACGGCGAGCCCAACTTCTGTGACGAGGACTCCGACGGCGACGGCATCACCGATGCGGTCGAGGGCGACGGAGATCTCGATGAGGACGATCTCCCCAACTACCTGGACCCCGACTCCGACGGCGACGGAAAGCTAGACGAAGACGAGGGTGAAGGCGACGACGACGGCGACGACATCCCCAACTGGGAAGACCCCGACGACGAGGACGGCCCCGACGGCGACCGGGATGATGACGGTCTGAGCAACGCGGAAGAAGACGAATGTGGGAGCGATCCAGACAACGCCGACACCGACGGTGATGGCATCAACGATCTGGATGAGGGTCCCTGCGACGAGGACAGCGACTGCGATACGATTCCCAACTGGAACGATGCGACAGACGACGACTTGTGCCCCGATGACAGCGGCACCGACGACACCGCGGTGTTCCCCGGCGGCACCTTCACCGACGGCAACTTCACCGGCGGCTCCTGCAACTTCCTGCCCACCAACCCTGGCCTTCTGGCGGGCCTCATCGGTCTGGCCGCTCTGGCCCGCCGTCGCCGCCGCGCTGGACTGCTCTCCCTGGGTTTGCTCTTTCCCGGAGCCGCCGCTGCGCAAGACGGCGCGCAGTCTTTGGACGCGCAGCGCTACCGCCCTGCACAGGACGGACAGCGCTTCTTCGTGGTCAACGACACTCAGGTCGGCCCCGCCCTTACCCCAGGTGGCGGTGTGGTCTTCAACTACGCCGACGACCCCTTCATCTACCGCTACAGCGACGGGCGGGACGAGGTGAAGCTCCTTGAGTCGGTGGGCACCGCCAACGCCTTGGCTTGGCTCACCCTGCCGCGGGCCAGAATCGGTCTGGACCTGCCCCTCCACGTGATCTCCTCCGGCTACCGCGTGGACGGCTTCCGCCTCATGGGCGATGCCCGGCTCATGGCCGCTGGGGAGATCATCGAGCGTGGCGACTCGGGTTTCGGTCTGGGTCTGAATGCCTGGGTTGACCTGCCCACGGGCAACGAGGAGACCTGGCTTGGAGAAGCCAGCACAACGGGTGGTGGCTCCCTTGGCGTCAGCTACGCCACCGGGCAGCTCCTGGCCGCAGGAAACTTCGGCGCGAGCACGGGCACAAACTCTCAGTTCCTGGATGACCTGGATTGGGGCAAGCACCTGAGCTGGAGCGCCGGCCTCTCCTACTTGATCGTCCCTCGCGTTGATGTGAGCGCTGAGCTCTCCGGCGAGTACCTCCTGGGCCAAGACGCCCCAGGTGCGAGCCCAGCCGAGCTCACTGCAGGTCTGCGCTACCACCCACAGGAGCTCCCGCTCATCTTCAGCGTGGGCGGCGGCACGGGCATCACCAGCGGCATCGGCGCACCAGACTTCCGCATCATCGGCGGTTTGGTTTGGGCCCCAGCTCATGACGGCAACGCTGGCCCAGTGGGCGGAGACCGAGATCGCGACACCATCGCGGACGAAGTCGACATGTGCCCAGACCAAGCGGAGGACTTCAACGGCATCGACGACTCCGACGGCTGTCCCGATGGCAACCTGACTCCTACCCGCATTCGGGTTCTGGACGGCCAGGGCAACCTGGTGGCCGACGCTGTGGTGGAGTTGAACTCCGGACCCGAGACCGGCTCCTACACCCTGGGCAGCGGCGAACTGATGCGCTCCCTACCTCCGGGCGAGTACACCCTGAAGACCACGGCCAAGAACTACACACAAGCCCAGAGCATGCTCCAAGTGCCCGAGGGACGGACCCACGCCCAGGACGTGCGCTTGGAGAAGATCCTGGCCCCAGGAAGTGTGGTCGTGAGCGCCAAGAACGCCGATGGCCTGCCAGTGCCCGTCAACGTTCGCGTTCTGGGCGACACACCGCGTCGGGTCCCAGCGACCTCCGACGGCGTCACCCAGCTCAAGCTGCCTCCTGGAACCTACTCCCTCATCCTGAGCGCAGATGGCTACCGAAACCAGGAAAAGACTGTGTCCGTCGAAGAGGCCGGTACGGCGACTGTGGAGGTCGTCATGCAGGGCGGCCTCGTCAAGCTGGATGGAGACCGCATCCTGATCCTGGACAAGGTCTACTTCGAGACCGACAGCGCCCAGATCAAGCAGGAGAGCCTGCCTCTTCTGGACGAGGTGGCCTCGACCTTGATCAACCATCCTGAGCTGCTTCACATCCAAGTTCAGGGGCACACCGACAGCCGCGGCGCAGAGGACTACAACCTCGACCTAAGCTCCCGTCGCGCCGAAGCTGTTCGCTACTACCTGGTGACCCAGGGCGTCTCGGAATCGAGGCTGACGGCGCAAGGATACGGCGAGTCCGTACCCCTTGCGAAAGACGAGAATGAGAAGGCTTGGGCCATGAACCGTCGGGTGGAATTCCACGTCACCCAACGTGAGGAGTAATTGCGCGTAACCGTGGAGTCAGCCCGCCCTCTTGGCGAGAGCGTGTCTGACGCGGTAGGGTGACTTCGCACCTTCCCAAGGCTCTGATGGCCGGTCACGACGACCAGAACACCCACCCCAAAGACGCAAACGTCGATGGGGGCTTCGATGACCTGAGCGAGGTCACGATGAAGCTGTCACTTCCTCGCGAGAGGAGGTTGCGGCGGGTTGCGATTCCGACGGTCCGCGTGGTCGCCGGTCCGGACATGCTGCACTTCGCCAGCCTGGCCCCCGAGGCCAGTTTGATGTTGGGTCGCGACGAGGCTGCAGGCTTGGTGCTCACCGATGCATCGGTCTCTCGCAACCACGTACTGCTGTCTTGCGACGATCAAGGCGAGGTGACCGTCCAAGATCTGGGGAGCACCAACGGCACCTCGGTCAACGGTCAGCAGGTTTCTCGAGCCCTGCTCCGACCCGGGGACCACCTGGAAGTCGGGGCTGTTTCCCTGCGCCTGGACCTCCTGGGTCTGGATGAGATCGCTCACCTCAGACGGGTCCTGGAGCGGCTGCACGCTGCCGGCCACGACCCCCTGACCGGTCTTCACACCCGGGCCTTCTTGGCCGATGAGCTGCCCGATTTGGTCACCCGATGTGACGAGGCGGGTGCTCCGTGCACCATGATCTTCGGAGACGTGGACCATTTTAAGAACATCAATGACACTTGGGGACATGGCGTTGGCGACGACGTCCTGCGGGGCATCGCGCGCCTGGTCTTGCTGGGCATTCGAGACACCGACGCGGCCATACGCTACGGCGGCGAGGAGCTCGCGGTCTTCCTGCCCGGCTCCGCGACCAAGGGTTCCGTAGACGTGGCCGAGCGCCTGCGCCGGAACATCGCGGGACACGACTGGGCAAGAACCGCTGGCGGTCTGAAGGTGACGATCTCCTTCGGTGTAGCCGAGCGTATCCCTGGCGAGAGCATCAAAGCCTGGATGGAGCGCGCCGACCGCGCAATGTACAGCGCCAAGAACAGTGGCCGCAACCAAGTGTCTGCCGCCGACGTCCCAGGCGTAGACCCTACCTAGCCAAAGGCGGGCAGCATCACTCCCCTTCCCGGCTCTGTGCTGCGACGCCTGAGCTACTGGGCCATCGGTGTGGCCTTGGGCTTGCTGGTGCTCATTGGGGTTGGCCAGACCATCAAGCTGCAGCTGGACATCGAAGCACAGGAGGCCCAACGTGCCGAGGCTGCCCTGAGCAACGAGGCCCGCCGCTGGGACCTTGAGGTGAACGAGCGCAGCGCAGACTGGATGCAGAGCGTTGAGGACCTTGACGCGGAGGGGACAGGCTCCAGAGAGCGCTACTACCGCGAGCGCAGTACCTTCTTCGAGGCCATCTACCGATGGGAGCGCCTGCCAGGCAGCCAGGAGGTTCGTTGGACTTACCCGATGGTCGGCGTGCGCGAAGATCTGCCCACGATCAACCGCAGCCCCTGCATCAGCCAGATTCGCCGACAAGAGCGGCGCTTGCCTCCCGAGGACTTGCCCCCCCTCTTCTTGACCTGTGCCAAGGACGCCGACCCCCAGGTCGCCCTCTTCGCCAGCACAGAGGCGGCCAGCCGCTTGCTGGAGATGGGCAAGCCGGCTCAGGCAGCGAACGCCTTGATGCGACCCGGCATGGCCCTGCTCACCCTCTCCGAGGCACAGAACAAGGGTATCTCCGCAAGGCGCGTCACCCTCCACCGCTCGCTGCATGCCCAGGCCCTGGCCCAAGGTGGGCGGCCCCGTTTTGCGGTCGCTGAGTACGAGGAGCTGGTCAAGGAGCTGATCCACCAGCCCGGCCCGGTGCTTGAGCAGATCCTCGCGTTCCTTGAAGGCCCCATCCAGGCGGACCTTCAGGCCCTGGCGCCCGAATCCGAGGTCCTGGCCATGCTCAGGCAAGAGCTCCCCAGAGCCCGGACCCGTCTACAGGGCTGGCAAGAGGTGGAGGCCCGCCTGGCCCCCCGAAGTGAGCCGGGCGCCCTACAACGCGTGGTCATCGACCCCTATGGCTCGCCGTGGATTCTGGTCTACTCCAGCGTCGGCGCGGACAACTACAGCGCCGTCCAGCTCGATGAGAGCGCCATGCTGGAGAGCTTCGCTCAACGCTCAGCGACACCTGAGTTCTTGGTTGTGGCGCGCTTGAGCGATGGTGAGCTGCGCTACGGCGACGGTCTGGCCTCGATGGCGACCACCCAGTTCCCTAGGATGCTGGCCCACTTGCGCATCGGCTACAGCCAAGCCTTCTTCGAAGAGGCCAGATCCCGCTACCGAAACAGCCTGCTCTCCACCCTGCTCTCCATCTTGGTGGGCGGAGCCATTGGCGTTGCAGCCCTGGCCGCTCGAGTCGCCGCGGACCGTAGACGCGAGGAGCTCGCGGTTCGCCAACGAGAGTTCGCCACCCGGGTCACCCACGAGCTCAAGACCCCATTGGCCGGCATCCGCGTCATGGCGGAGAACATCGAGTTGGGGGCAGCAGGCGACCCCGCCGTGGCGCGTGCCTTTGCGCGGCGCATCCTCACGGAGTCCGACAAGCTCACCGCACGCATCGACGAGATCCTCTCTGTCGCGCGGACCCGGACCCCTGCTCGACCTCAGCACTACGACATCGAAGAGCTTCTGGACGGCGCCCTGGACGAGTGGGAGCCGCGCTTTGAAGATGCTGGGGTGGAGCTCATCCGTGACGTGGAGCCCGTTGGAGAGGCCTTTGGGGACCCCGCCTTGATGCGGGATGCGATGGTCTGTCTGCTCGACAACGCGATCAAGTACAAACGGACCGACCGTCCTTCCCGCGTCGAGGTCAAGCTGAGCCGCCAAAAGGACGAAGCCGAGCTCTCCGTGAGCGATAACGGAATCGGCGTACCAAAGAGCAAGCGGGAAGCCATTTTTCAGCCATTCGTTCGCGTGGAGGGCCCCGACCGAGGACTCTCCGGCGGCCATGGACTTGGCCTGTCCTTCGTCAACGACGCCGTCGACTCTCAGAAGGGCAGCGTGCGGTGTGAGGAGGGAATAGCCGGCGGCGCTCGCTTCGTATTACGGCTACCCCTTCAGAACTGACGCAAGCAAGAGAGCGCCCAATGGACAAGCCCGCCCGCATCCTCGTGATTGAAGACGACGAGACCATCGCGCTCGGAGTGGTCACTGCGCTGCGCCATGAGCGCTATGAGGTCGAGCACCACGCCAACGGCGAGGCCGGTCTACAAGCCCTGCGCCAGAACCCACCAGCCCTCTTGCTCTTGGATGTGATGCTGCCGGGCATGGACGGCCTCAGCGTGCTTCGCGCCGTCAAAGCCGAGCACCCGCGGGTTCAGATCATCATGCTCACCGCCCGCAACGAAGAGCTGGACCGGGTCTTGGGCCTGGAGATGGGGGCCGACGACTACGTGACCAAACCCTTCTCCCTGCGGGAGCTCATCGCACGGGTCAAGGCCCGCCTGCGCGGCATGAAGGGCGCCGACTCCCCCAAGGTGGCAGACAAGCCTGGCACCACGCCCGACGTGTTCACCTTCGGCGAGATCAAGGTCGACCTGCGACGCCGCATCGTCACCCGTGGAGAAGAAGAGCTGCGCTTGACCACCCACGAGGGCGCGGTCCTGGCCTACCTCATCGCCAACCGCGGCCGCGCCGTCTCCCGCGAAGAGCTGCTCGAGCAAGTCTGGGGCTACACGGCCACGATGACCACCCGCACGGTGGACAACCAGGTGCTCAAGCTGCGCAAGAAGCTGGAAGAGAAGCCCTCTGACCCGCGGCACATCCTCACGGTGCACGGCACCGGCTACCGCTTCGAGGAGTAGGTGCAGCCCTTGGGCCCTACTCTGGCCATGGTGCCTGGCTTTGGCGGCCTGAAGCTCAGCCTGAGAAGCCACCCAGGACAAGGGGAGCTCCCCATCCTGGTCCTGCACGGATTCCAAGACCAAGCCCTGAGCTGGGATGCCTGTGCACGCCACCTACAGGTGCTGGGCCCCATCCTGGTTCCGGACCAACGCGGCTTTGGACTGAGCGAGCACGTTGGTCGCGGCGGGACCTACCATTTCAGCGACTATGTCCTGGATCTGGACACCCTGCTCGAGAGCCAGGACCTTCAAGCGCTCCACCTCGTCGGTCACTCCATGGGCGCGACGGTCGCCTGCTATCTGGCTGCAGCACGTCCGGAGCTGGTCCGCACCCTGAGCTTGGTGGACGGCATCGGTCCGCCGGAGGTGCCCGACAGCCAGGCCCCAACGCAGCTTCGCACCCACCTGAAGCACCACCGCCTCAGGCGCACCCACACCCCAATGGCCACGCTCCAAGACGCCGCACAACGCCTCCAGAAGGCCACACCGTCCCTGAGTGACACCTGGGCCCTCTCCCTGGCCGAGGGTGGAACACGCGCGACCCCAGAGGGCTTTGTTTGGCGTTGGGACCCAAAGCACCGCGCCCGCAGCGCCATTCCCTTCGACGTGGAGCGCTTCATCGCGCACCTGGAGGAGGTGCAATGTCCAACGCAGCTGGTCTTGGGAGCCCAAGGGTGGTTCCGGCACCTGCCGGATCTCGAGCGCCGCGTGAAGGCCCTTCGGGCCCACCAGATCAGCATCCAGGGTGGCCACAACCTGCACCTGGACAATCCCAAGGGGCTGGCCCAGGTATTGGGCCACTGGATCCAGACTCAGTCCTCGCGGGCAGCCATCCACTCATGAACGACCGGCCAGACCAGGCCACCTGCTGCGGTCCCCAGAATCAAGTCCAAGTGACCGAAGTGAACGCCGTCGGCGTACTGGTCGAAGATGCGTAGGGTCTTGTCTTCCCACTGCGCCAAGTCGTAGGGCACGCGGGCATCTTCAGGATCGCAGAGGTGATCCTTGTCCCCGGCGATGACCAAGAGGGGCACCCCACAGGTCGTGAAGGGCTCCTGGTAGGGGTCAAAGCGCCCGCTGACCGCCCACTGGCACATCTCCAGCCACACCCTGAAGCTGGTCCAGTCAAAGCCGTTGCCCAAGCGCTCATCGAGGAGTTCTTGCTCGACCGAGCCCGGCCACCAGCCAGAGACGGGCAGTCCAAAGCCGAAAGAGTCCGAGACCGTAGAGAGGCGGGAGAGCAGCTTGCCCACCATGCGCGTGCGCACGACCAGACGCTTGCCGGGAAGGCCCCCTTCTGCGGCAAGGGTGACCTCGGCCAGGGCCCGCAGTGCCGGGTTGTGCTGGGCGAAGGAGAATACCGCTCCCATGCCAACAATCCCCTTGATGGGCGCACCCAAAGCAGCCGCCGCGTAGATGGCGGCGCCCCCCAAGCTGTGGCCCACAAAGACGGCCTGCCCATCCAATGCCTTGGCCACGTCCACGATGTCCTGGACGTAGTCGGCAAAGGTCTCCTCTTCCTGCTCCGGGTGCCGGCTGCGGCCGTGACCACGCAGCTCGAGGTTCCAGACGTCCCAGCCCTGCTCGGCCAGCCAGTTGGCCATGGACCGGCCGCTGACGTGCCAGGTGTAGCGGTTCTGGGCCAAGCCATGCACCAGGACCACCGGCCCTCGGCTAGCCCCGCTGGCCAGGCGCTTGCGCACCACGCTCAGACAGAAGCCGCCGGGCCGCTCGATCTGACGCAGCTGCTTGTTGAAGACGCCGCTGTGGTCACGGTCGATCTTCTGCTCCACCTCCTCATCGCTGAGGAGGCGGTGCCAGGTGCCGGGCCCTTCAGTCTGCAACGAGGGCTGCGGTGGCTTGGGCCACAAGCTCGCTGTTGCCGATGACCAGCGGCGTGCGCTGGTGCAGGTCCGTGGCCTTCATGCTCAGGATGCGATCCCGGCCGTTCGTGGCGGAGCCGCCGGCCAGCTCGGCGATGTAGGCCAAGGGAAAGGCTTCGTAGAGCACCCGCAGCTTGCCGTTCGGGGCCGACGCAGTGCTGGGGTAGATGAAGAGCCCACCCTTGAGCAGATTGCGATGAAAGTCTGCGACCAAGCTGCCAATGTAGCGCTGCGTAAAGCCCAGCTCCGGCGCCTTGAGGCTGTCGATGTAGCCAGCAAGGCGCGGGTCCCATTTGGCCCGGTAGGCCTCGTTGATGGAGTACATCTTGGCGCTGGGCTCCAGACGCAAGTCCGGGTGGGAGAGGAAGAACTCCCCCACGGAAGGATCCAGCGTAAAGCCGTTGACCCCACTCTCCTTCGTGGCCAGCACGAGCAGGGTGCCGGAGCCATAGACCACGTAGCCAGCCGCCACCATCTCATCGCCGGCCCGGTCCAGGACGTCGGAGAGCTGGCCCGGCGTGCCGTCGGGTGACTTGCGCTTGAAGACCCCAAAGATGGTGCCGATGGTCGCGTTTACATCGATGTTCGAGGAGCCATCGAGCGGGTCCGTGCAGAACACGTAGCGACCGGGCACGAAGGGCTCTGGGATGTGAACCGGCTCATCCTCTTCCTCGGAGACCATCAGGCAGACGACCCCCGCATGCTCCAGGTTCCGCTTCAGGGTCTCGTTGGCGTAGAGATCCAGCTTCTGGACGAACTCCCCCTGGATGTTCGTCTCGCCAGTGGCCCCGATCATGCCGGCCAGACCGGCCCGGTTGACCCGGGAGCTGATCATCTTGGCGGCCAGGGTCACCTGCTTGAGCAGGGTGACAAACTGACCTGTGGCAGAGGGGTGAGAGGCCCCCGTTTGCATGAGGAAGCGATCGAGTGTGATGCCTTCGTCCAAGGGAGCTCCTTCCATGGAGCCAAGCTAACCCGTGGCTCGGCCTTAGAGGAGAGCCGGCTGCGGATCCAACCACTGCAGACCTGCTTCCCCGATCTTGGCCAAGAGCGCGACGTGCTGCCCTCTGAGGATCCCAACCCACTCCGAGGCCAGGCCTTCCCTGTTGGGCTTCACGCCCACCAATCGGGCCAAGGGCCCAGGGGCCTGGTAGACCGCGCGGCCATCGTAGGGCAGCAACTGCGCCCGCGTCATCAGCTCCAGCCACTGCCAGAGTTGCTGCACAGGCAGCTCTTGAACCACCTCCACTCCAGGGATGTGGAGCTTGGCCATGGCCCCTGCTGGATCGATCAAGAAGGGCTCCTGGCCTTCCCAGCGTTTGGCCGCGTAGACCCGTCCCTCCAACAAGGCGCTCAGGGCGTTGACCGTGTTGAGCACTCCAAAGCGGCGTCCGACCTCGCTGAACAGGCCCCCGCTCAAGGGCACCACGCGGTGATTGCTGAGGGCCGGCGGCGACATAGGGCTGGTGTGGGCAGCGCGCTCCAGCACCACCCGAAAGTCCCCCACGCCATAGACGCCGCTTGGCAGCAGCTTGGCACCCTGAGCTTGGGCTTGGATCTCCAGGGCGCGGAGGGCCGGATTCGGGGCGATGCTTGGCGCCTCGAACATCAGTTGAGCTCCTGAAGGATGACCCGTGTGGTGGAGCCGTCCTGCCAGCGGCGGACCACGCGGAAGCGGGCACCCGGGGCGAAGAGCACCTCCCCTTCCCCGCCGTAGCGAGAGATGTCCTGCACGAAGGCTCCGGTCTTTCCTCGGATATCCACGATGTATCGGTTCCCGAACTGCGTCAGGTCATCGTAGATGGACGAGGACGAGAAGGCGTTGTCGGAGAAGACGGTCCCTTCCACCAGCAGGTGGTCGATGTGCCGGGCAGCCCCGTCCTTCATGCGCCGGGTCAGCGTCTGCTGCACCGAGGGCATGGCGTTCAGGCCGCTGGTGGCGCTCTTCAGGAAGGGCATGATGGTCTCCAGCTCGTCCGGATCCAGCGTACGCAGAGCGGAGTTCATGTCCTCGAAGGCGTTCGTGGTGTAGCCGTAGACGCCCAAGAGCTCTTCCGGGGTCAAGGTCGAGACCGCTGGATGATCTGCCCCCAGCTTGGCGACCAAGGCGGCGTACCACTCGTCCATGCCGCCAGGGCCCAGCTCATCGGTGAAGAAGTGGGCGAACTGAGGCGACTCAATGACGTTGGCGAAGCCCACCATGTCCTCGGCCGTGGCCCGGAAGCCAGGATTGAGCAGGTCTGCTGCGCCAGCCACCCCTTCCAGGCCCATGGCGGAGACGCGGTCCGCGCCAAAGTGGGTCTCGACCAGCTTGGCCTGGAGCAGACGAAGCTTGGCGTCGTCCACGCTGGGCATCTCACCGAAGAGCTGACGGGCGCGGTCCACATCGCCCGCCGCCAGTGCGGCGTCGAGCTGTGCCAGGGTGCGCACCTCGTCCAAGGGCATGCTGTCGAGCTGCTGACGGGGAATGCCGATGCTCTCCAGATCCTGGACCAGGGACTCGATTCGGGAGCGGGAGACGTAGGCCCCCAGGGCGTCGATGCCGCCGCCCACCATGCCGCCCGTCGCCGCACCAATGGTGCCACCGCGAAGGGCCGCCTCACCGAAGCTGATGACCACATCCCAGACGCTCTGGCGCCACGTGGCCTGGTCCGCAGCAGTCAGAACCAGCTCGCCGACCATGCCGGAGAGCAAACCGTCTATGCCACCGCGCACTGCGCCAGCAGCGAAGGCACGGCCGGAGGTCTGAAGCGCTCCGCCTGCCGCCTCGATGCTTCCCAGGGCCATCGCCCCGGAGAGCTGCGCGCCTTTGAGTCCCACCCAGCCGGTGGCCCGGGTCGCCAAGCCATTGGCCAAGACCGCCATGGCCCCGTCCGTAAAGCCGACCGCGGCCTCTGTGGCGCCCTCCCCGCTGATGGAGTCGAAGTGGTCGCCTCCCATGGCCTCGCTCACGCCCACGCGGACGACCGCTCCAGCGATGCCCCCTGCCAGCGCGCCGGCCCCGTAGCTTGAGAGCAGACCCGCTACTACCGGACCTGCTGCGCCGGCTGTGAGCGCCGTCACGACAATGCCTGCGGCGACGGCCGCGACGGTCGCAGCGATGTTCCGGATCCGATCGATGGCCGCGAGGGACTGCTGATAGCGCTCGGCAAAGCGCGAATCCAAGCTGGCCAAGACGGCGAGCTCCTCGGCGCTCATCACCCCGTCTTCCATGGCCTGCATGTAGCTGGCGTCGAGCTGTACCTCCATGCCATCGGCGGTCTCATCCGACTCGGTGAAGACCTGTCCAACACCGTCCCAGTGCGACTGCTTGTCGTCCACCCGCTGGGTCAGGATGCCCGCGGCGATGATGCGCCCGGCTTCGGTCTGGAGCTCTTGGGGCGTCGGGACGCCAACAAGTTGGTCCAGCGCCGTCTCCAGGTCGTCGGTGCCCAGCTCGCTCTGAAGGCGGGACTCCAGGGCGTTGAAGCTCTCCAGCGCCTGCTCTTGCTCTTCATCCTGTGGAGCGCGGCCACTTCGGTTGAGCCAGTAGCCCAAGCGGTAGCTCCAGCGCTCTGCATCGCCCATTCCAGTGAGCACTTGGCCGAGCAGGTCTGTGTTCGTCCCGTCCCAAGCGCCCCCCAGGGCGGCATTGATGCCCGAGCCCGTTGGCACCCTTCCAGTCTCGGTCACTTCGCGGAGCGCGATGTTCTCGGGGCTCCCGATACCCAGCATCATGCTCTGATAGAGCGCTGAGTAGCGCAGGTGTTCCCGGTCTGGCCCGCTCATCTCGGAGATCAGCGCGAACACCCGGGCCTCGTCCACGTCCCAGTGGCTCCAGGCTTCCTCCAGGCGGGTCATCGCGATGCTCTGGGAATCGCCATCCCGGAAGCTGGCTGCCGTGTCCTGCTCGGAGCTGCTCAGCGAGCCCAGCGCGGCCTGAACCTGTGCATCATCCCAGAGCTGCTGGCGCAGGGTGGTGTCCTGGATGCGCTGGAAGGCCTCGTAGACCGCGTTCTCGTCATCCGAGATCCAGCCCACCGCGTCCAAGATCTCCTGCTTGGCTTGCTCGAAGCCCGCCACGCCGAGCTGCGCGCTGAACTGGCGGTACTCCCCTTCGCTGACGTCTCCCCGCATCATGCCCAGGAAGCTTCCTCCGGCGATCTCACCATTGGCGTCTCGCTGAACCTGAAGCAAGCCATCCAGATCACCAATCTCGGCCAAGCGTGCGGAGATCTGCCGCTGCTGATCCTCGCTCAGATCGGGCTGCTCCAAGGCTGCCCGGAGCTGCGCTTGCTCGTCGCGAAGACCGGCCGCGTGGGCGATCAGGCTGGAGACCCCGGCGTCGTCTGTACCCAGTCCGTCGGTCGCCTCGGCCATGCGCTCTTGCAGCGCCTGTGCCTCGGTGCCGGTGCAGATGCTCTGAACCCGTGCCCGGTCCGATCCACCCAGAAAGCTGAAGGCATCGGGGTTGTTCTCCCACAAGGCTCGGCGCTCGGCTGGGGGCAGCTCCAACAGCACGTCAAAGACCGCGCTCTCATCGTCGTTCACCCAGCCGTTGGCCGCCCTGATGCGCTCCAAGACCGCCGCTGAGAGCTGGTCTGGCTGCAAGATGCGGCGCGCAGACAGGAGCTGATCGGCGTCCAGGTGGCTGGCCAAGAGCGACATGGTGTGGGCATCCCTGCCGGCAGCGATCTGCTGGGCGACGGTGGCGCTTTGGATCACATCCAGCAGCCCCTCTTCGTTGGCAGAGTCCCCAAAGATTCCACCGCTGAGGTGGGTGTTCAAACGCGCGCTCAGCGGCATCGCTGGCCAGAGGAAACGAATGGCTTGGTTGGCTTGTCCCGTGCTGCAGTGGTCTCGAAACTCCTGCTCCAAGTCCTTGCCGTAGGCCCCGGCATAGGCCGAGCGCAGCGCACCGGGGTCCCCGCCAAGCTGTCGCAGGGCGGCCTCCTCATCCTCTCCCCACCAGCTCCCGTGAAAGGCGGTGTGGATCAGCTCAGCCCGCTCACCGGGGCTGGCGCCCAAGTCCAGCCCATCCTGAGCCTGAGCATTCCCCAAGCCCTGCTCGGCCAAGATTCCAGTCGGAGCCGCAAGCTCCGTGGAGGCACTGCCGGTAGACGTCGACGTATCGCGCTGCGTTTTACCCAAGACAAAGCTCCATACTGGTGCTGCGCAGCAGAATAGCCTCTTGAACCCAAGTCTCCAAAGTGACAAAAGTACGCATTCGACCCTGTGAACAGCGCCTGATGGGCGATGATGCGCGCCAGCTCGCACAAAAGGCCACATGACCCCTGCACTCGACCCCGTCGTCTTTGCCATTAGCGCCGTGCTGGCCAGCCTGATTGTTGCTGGAGGGTGGGCAGCCTGTGTGGTTCTGTGCTGGATGTACCTAAACAAACGCCTGGATGCACTGCGAGAAGCGCACGGCGAGCTGCCCGCACCCGAGGCCACGGCGCTCCTGCTCTACGGCCTCTGCCTGGTGTTCTGGCCGGCAGGCTTCGGCTTGGGGGTCCACTTCTTGCCCAAGCCCGAGAGCGCACGACTGGGACGCAACTGCATCCTGGTGGGCCTGGCCAACATCAGCGTCATCGTCCTGGCGACTTGCGGCAGCGTCGCCGCCGCTGCCCTGTGGTGGGCCAGCCAGGCCTAAGCCCAGCCGGCCACTCCCATGCGGCCAACCTTAGAAAGGAGGCTTGGCCTCGTTCTGCATGCGGGCCACGAACTCCGGAAGGCTCATGGTCTCCATCTCGCGGGACTTGCGGCTGCGAATGGAGACCGTTCCGTCCTCCTGCTCACGCTCTCCGATGACCGCAAGGTACGGGACCTTGGAGCCATGCCAGGTGCGGATCTTCTTGCCGATCTTGTCGTCGGCGTCATCGAAGGTGGCTTTGATGCCTCCAGCCTGCGCCGCTTCCAGAATGGCGTTGCCGTGGTCCACGCTCTTCTCGGAGACCGTCGCAATGCGGATCTGCTCGGGCGCCATCCACATGGGGAACTCACCGGCGTAGTGCTCGATCAGAATCCCGATGAAGCGCTCGAAGGAGCCGAAGATGGCCCGGTGAATGACCACAGGGATGTGGGCAGAGTTGTCCTCGGCGATGTAGGACAAGTCAAAGCGGCGAGGCAGCTGAAAGTCCAGCTGAATCGTGGCACATTGCCAAGGGCGCTCCAGGGCATCCAAGACATCAAAGTCAATCTTGGGGCCGTAGAAGGCGCCGTCACCCTCGTTGATCACGTACTCAATGCCTGCCTTGTCCAAGGCGGCCTGAAGGGCACCCTCGGCCTTGTCCCAGAGCTCGTCGCTGCCCAGCTTGTCGGCCGGGCGGGTGCTCAACTTGGCGCGGTAGCCCAGGTCAAAGGCGCTGTAGACCTTGCCCACCAGCTGGATCAACTGATCCACCTCGGCCGCGATCTGGTCCTCGGTGCAGAAGATGTGCGCATCGTCTTGGCAGAACTGACGCACGCGGGTCAGGCCGCCCAGAGCGCCGCGCAGCTCGTTTCGGTGCAGCACGCCCTGATCGTGGATGCGCATGGGCAGCTCACGGTAGGAGCGGCGCTTGCGGCCGAAGATCAGCATGTGGCTGGGGCAGTTCATGGGCTTCAGACCCAGGATCTGGCTGTCGTCCTCCTCATCGGAGTCGCCCTCTGCGTAGTGCCCCTCGGCGAAGTGGAACATGCCCTCTTGGTAGTGCTCCCAGTGACCGCTGGTCTCCCACAGCTTCTTGTCGAAGATCATGGGGGTACGCACGGGGCTGTAGCCGCCCTCCATCAGAAGGCCGCGCATGGCGTTCTGGAGGGTGTTGTACAGGTCCTCTCCCTTCGGCAGCCAAAAGGGCGCGCCGGGGCTGTAGGGGTGGAACATGAAGAGCTCAAGAGCGGTGCCCAAGCGGCGGTGGTCGCGCTTGCGGGCCTCCTCCTGGCGCTCCAGGTACAGGTCCAGATCCGCGCGGGTGCGCCAGACGGTGCCGTACACGCGCTGCAGCATCTTGTTGCGGGAGTCCCCGTCCAAGTAGGCGCCGCTGACCTTGAGCAGCTTGAAGTGCTTGCAGTTGCCGGTGCGCTGGACGTGGGGGCCCGCGCAGAGGTCACGGAAGCCGCCTTGGTCGTAGACCATGATCTCGGCATCCTCGGGCAGACGACCGATGCGCTGCACCTTGTAGGGCTGGTCCAGCTCCTCAAAGAGTGCGACCGCGTCGGGACGAGAGAGCACGGCGCGCTCGAACTTGGAGTTGCGCTTCACGATGCGCTTCATGGCCTTCTCGATGACCGTCAGGGACTCCTCCGAGATGGGCTCAGCCACGTCTACGTCGTAGAAGAACCCGTCCTTGATGGGCGGGCCGATGGTGAACTTGGCGCCGGGAAAGACGGTCTGAATGGCCTCTGCCATGATGTGCGCGGTGCTGTGTCGCAGCGCATGCAGGCGGTACTCTTCGTCGGATTCAAAGGCGTCGCGGCCCTTCTCGTGCTCTTCCACGTCAACTCCATTCAGCGTCTTCGCTGTGCCCTCAGAGAGCAGTCCCAAACGACAGGGACGTTCCGGGGCCCCCCAGCTAATCCCCTGGCTTGGTGTTGGGAAGGCCGCAGAGCCTTCACTGGATCCCCACCTCAGCATGTCTCAGGGCCCGCGTGCGTTAGCCTCGCCCTATGAACGATGCGGAGCTCGTACAGTGTCTCCTGGCCTCTGAGGGGCAGGACCAAGCCATCGCCGAGGCGCTGGTGCGCGGCCAGATGGACCGCATCGCCCGACTTTGCCGCAGCATGGTGCGCAATGAACAAGCCGCCGCGGAGCTGGCCCAAGAGGCCCTGGTTCGCCTCTACACCTCGATTCCGCGCTTCAGAGGCGAGTGCAAGTGGAGCACCTGGAGCCACCGCATCGCGCGCAACCTCTGCCTGAACTGGCTGGAGAAAATGCGCGAGAAGGTCGGCGATGAGGGCCTTCACTTGGTCGACGATGGTCCCGACGCCATCGCCCTTCAGTCCAGCATCGAGCGGGAGCAGGGGGTGCAGCGATCCATCCACGCGGTCCTGGATCCCCAAGAAGCGGAAGCTGTGCGCCTCCACTACACAGTCGGGCTCTCCATCGCCGAGGTCACCGAGGTCATGGATCTGCAGATGCGCACGGGTGCACGGGGCCTACTGCAACGCGCCCGACGCAAGCTCAAGAAGCACATGATGGCCCACATGCTCGAGGACTCCATCGTTCAGCGCGCCGTGCCCCCGGAGCTCACAGCCGCAATGGAGAACACCTTGGTCCAGCTCACCCGGGGCACACACCGGGACTTGCCCGGCCTGGAGCCCACCCTGCGCGACATGACCTCGGCTGAGGAAGACTGGCTGAGCTGACGGCGTGATAGGAGACGGGTGAACAGGAGTCTTGTCCATGTCTTCAGCTGCCTTCCCAGAGCCCCCTGCCAAGATCCCAGCGACCTCCCCAGAGAGCCTGGAGGCGATGATTGCGCGCGTTGCGGACCGGGCCGAGGCCTGGAAGCAAGTCGGCCTGGATGAGCGCGTTCGCTTCTTGGACAAGATCATCGAAGGTCTGAACCACGTGGCTCCCCAGCTGGTCGCCGATGGCTGCAAGGCCAAGGGGATTCCAGCTGACTCCGCCTTGGCCGGCGAGGAGTGGCTGGCCACCGTCACAACAACCGTGCGCAACGCCCGGCTCTTCCGCGACGCTCTGAAGGCCGGCGGCCAACCCAAGCTGCCGGGAACCCACACCCGCGGTGACGGCCAAGTCGTCGCGCAGGTCTTCCCCACCGACCTGCAGGACAAGCTGATGTTCACGGGTATGCGGGCCGAGGTGTGGATCGAGCCCGGAAAGACCGCCAGCCAGGGCATGGTCTACCGAGAGCCAGGGTCCAAGAAGGGCGGCGTCTGCGGGGTGCTCGGAGCTGGAAACGTGGGCTCCATTCCCCCCATGGACGTGCTCTACAAGCTGATGGTCGACAACGAGGTCTGCATCCTCAAGATGAACCCCGTCAACGAGCACGTCGGCCCCCACCTGGAGGTGGCCTTCAAAGAGCTCATCGACGCGGGGTATCTGGCCCTCTGCTACGGCGGGGTCTCCGTTGGAAAGCAGCTCAGCGAGCACGCCCGCGTAGACACCCTGCACGTCACAGGCTCCGACCGCACCTACGACGCCATCGTCTGGGGAACCGGCGAGCAAGGCGCCAAGAACAAGGCCCAAGGCACCAAGATCAACGCCCGTCCATTCAGCGCTGAGCTGGGCTGCGTGACCCCCGTGTTGGTGGTCCCCGGCCCATGGACCGAAGCGGAGCTGGACTACCAGGCCCAGTCCATCGCTGGCATGGTCACCCAGAACGGCAGCTTCAACTGCAACGCCGCCAAGCTCCTGGTCACCGCCCGCGGCTGGGCTCTGCGGGAACGGCTCTTGGCCAAGGTTCAAGACGCGCTGGCTGGAGCGCCGCCTCGCAAGGCCTACTACCCCGGCGCTCAAGAGCGTTTTCAAGGCTTCGTGGACCAGTACCCTCAGGCCAAGAAGCTCGGAGCTCAAGGCGAGCAGATCGTGCCTTGGACCTTCATTCCTGACGTGCCTTCTCAGCCCGGAGAGTACGCACTGACCCAGGAGGCCTTCTGTGGCGTTCTGGCCCAGACGGACCTGGACTGCAGCACCCCCCAAGAGTTTCTGCGCCAAGCCGCCCGCTTCGCCAACGAGGACTGCTGGGGCACCCTGAGCTGCGTTGTGCTCGTTCACCCCAAGACCGCCAAAGCCTACGCCGAGGAGCTGGATCAAGCCGTGGCTGACCTGCGCTACGGCGGAGTCGCCCTGAACTGCTTCCCTGGCCTGATCTACGGCTTGGTCGTGACCACCTGGGGCGCATTTCCCGGGCACACCCCGCAAGACATCCAGTCTGGCGTGGGCGTCGTGCACAACAGCTTCATGCTGGACCACCCGCAAAAGTCCGTCGTCTACGCCCCCTTCGTCATCAAGCCGGCCCCCTTCTGGTTCCCGGTGCACGAGAACCTCGACGGATTGGGCAAGAAGATGGTCGCGATGGAGTCGGCGCCCTCATGGGGCAAGCTGGTCGGCGTGGCCTTGGCCGCGTTCAAGGCCTGACAGACGCAGGTTTTAGGAGAGAGAATGACCCCCACCATCATCGGCGCCGGCCGGGTCGGATCGGCCTTGGCCAAGATCGCACGGACTGCCCCCCTCTCACGAGGCCAATCCTGGGCCAAAGCGCAGCCCGGTCCACTGATTGTCTGTACGCGGAACAATGACCTCGCTGGGGTCATCGAGGCGACCCCGCAAGCCCGCAGGGCGGACCTGGTCTTCATCCAGAACGGCATGATCGAGCCGCTGCTCCAAGATCACGGCCTCCTCCAGAACACCCAGGCCCTGGTCTACTTCGCGGTCTCCGCCGTCGGCGAAGATCCGGTAGACGGCGGCGGCACCGTCGTGAGCGGTCCCTGGGCCCAGGAGTTCCAGAGCCTTCTGGGCCAAGCCTCCCTGGGCTGTACGGTGGTGGACCCACACAGCTTCCGGCTTCAGATGGTGGAGAAGCTGCTTTGGAACTGCGTCTTTGGCCTACTCTGCCAAAGACACAACGCCAGCGTCGGGGCCCTTGTGCGAGACCACGGCGCAGAGATCCGTAGCCTGAGCGAGGAGCTGCAAGGGGTGGCCGAGCGCGCCCTGGAGCTGGAGCTGAGCCCCGGGGTCGCCGAGCGCCTCTGCGCCTACTCCATGAAGATCGCCGACTACCAGGGCGCCGTCAAAGAGCTGCCCTGGCGGAACGGCTGGTTCCTGAAGCAAGAGAGCAGTCCGCTGCACGCCCAATGGCTCGCTGAGCTCGGCGTTCAGTGAAGCTGCGGTCCCGGCTGGGTGCCGTTCTGCTGTAGGGCTTTGATTTGGGCCGCGTGCTCCGCTTGCCACTGGGCCAGCTCCTCGGGGCTGACCTCGAAGAGGGGAAGCTCGAAGACCAGGGCCTTGGGCTCATCCAGGAGTGGGGCTCCCAGCAGCCTCTTGAGCTCCAGGCGTACCCGAGGGCTGACCTGGCGGTTCTGACCGACCCCAAGCACCATCACGCGCTCAAAGCCCATCGCACGCAGCAAGCTCACGTCCCGTCGCAGATCCACGCTGGAGGTGTCGGTGTTCATGCGGATGAAGCCCTCCCCCACCGTCTGCACCAAGGGCAGCACCCCGATGGCATCCCGGCCATCGGTCGCGAAGAACTCGATGCGCTCCAAGGGCACCGCTTGGATGGCCTGCCCATGCACCATCTGAGCGGACAAGCCGGCGTAGCGCACCTCCTTGTCGGCCCGCCAAGCCAGGGTCAGGTCCACGGTCGGGTGCTGCCCTTCGGCCATGGGCTCCAGGACCGAGAAGTCCCAAGGCTCAAAGGTGGGCAGCGGACGGCCAATGAGCTGATGGCGCTGGACGTCCAGAACGGCGAGCAGCGCCAAGGCAAAGACCCAAGCGGGCTGCTTGAGGCGCTGCGTGAGCAGGGCCGCGCAGGCACTCAGAGCGGTGACCGTGATGGCCAAGAAGCGAACCGGGAAGTTCAGTGGTTCCGAGACGTAGCCCAAGGCCCGGTTGAGCCAGAAGAAGGGCAAGCGGATGCGTGCGCCGCTGGCCGTCAACCCTTCCTGCTCCCCCCAGCCCCAGAAGGAGCCCAGGGCCAAGCCCACGCCGACCACGCCAACGAGCACCCAGGGCAGCGCCTTCTTTGGCGCGCGAATGAGCCCGCCCACGCCCATGACCACCGCGATCCAGCCCAAGTAGCGGCCGCCGCCGTAGCCGAGCAGCTCCATGGGGGCGTCTGCGCGCTGACCTCGCCGGGGGGTCAGCAGCTCTGAGAGCTCCAAGCGGGCCGAGAAAGGGTCGGTCACCGGTTGCCCATGCTCGGCGGAGATGTAGTTCCACAACCCCACTTGGGGAATGTCACCGCCACCGTAGCTGCCTGCGAAGCTCAACACGACCGGCAGAACCACCAACAACCCCAGACCAGCGGCCACCCCATAGCGAGCGAGCAAGGCGGGGGTGCGACGGCCGGCCCAGAGGGTGCTCAGGGAGAGCACCGAGACGGCTGTCGCAAGAAAAAAGCCATGGTAGAAGCAGGAGAGTGTGGCGCCTGCCAGACAGCCTGCCAGGCCCAGAGTGGCCCGCCAGCCCAAGCCCTGACGCAGCCTGAGCCAGGCCCATGCGCCCAGGGGCAGCCACCAGAGATGCTGGAGCTCACCGACCCCGACCTGGATGGTGAAAAGGGCCATAGCGCTGCCCTGGAGCAGGGTGCCGGTCACCGCGCCCCCCCACTTGGAGCCGGAGAGCTCCCTGCCGAGCAGCCCGCCAGCCAGTCCAGTTGCGCTCAAGTTGAGCAGAGCGACCAGGTTCGTGGCCGCCACGAGCGGCACAAAGCCCAAGAGCGTGACCACCAAGCCGTTGAGAGGCTCGATGGGGTAGAGCTGCATGCCCTGGGGGAAATTGACGTACTGGGTGTCCCAGGGGAGCTGGTGCTGTACCAGAAGCTCCTGACGCATCCACCAGAGGGTCCAGAGGTGCTTGATGCCGTCGGCGTGCGGCGAGCCCAGTACGCCCTGGTTGAGCTCCAGCGCAGTGGGCCAGGTCAGCAACACCGCGAGCAGGATCGACCACGCTCCGAGAACCAGGGCATAGGGCGCACGGCCCAAAGCTCGCTGAAGGGCCTGCCAAGTGGCTCGCAAGGAGGGGGGCATTGGTGGCAGGATACCCGCCATGACCCACTGCACTCTGATTCAGCCCGAGCAAGTCATTGATCTGAGATGGCGTGTCCTGAGGGCTGGCCGCCCCAGAGAGACCGCGATCTTCCCCGGCGATGAAGCAGCAAGACACCACGGCCTCTGGCAGGACGAGCGCTTGCTGGTGGTGCTCAGCCTCTTTCCCACCCCGCTGGTGCACGGCGGCGCCAACTACCCACAACAGCTACGCGGCATGGCCACCGACCCAAGCTCCCAGGGCCAGGGCTTGGGCTCCATCTTGCTCCGGGCGGTGCAGCCGCTGGGTCCACTGTGGTGCAACGCACGCATCCGTGCCCGGCCCTTCTACGCCCGGGCTGGCTGGCAGCCCATCGGCGAGACCTTCGAGATCCCCGAGGTGGGCCCACACCAGCGCATGGTGTGGGCACCTTGAACCGCCCCTAAGAGCGGACCAAAACACGGCTCAGACCGCTTCTTCCAACGCTTCCACGATGGGGTGGGTCAAGTTGGCCCAGTTGGCCGCATCTTCCTTGGTCACGGTCACAAAGTCGTTGACCGCAAACACCGTGCGTACGCCCGGAATCGCGAACAAAGCCTGAGCCAAGGGGTGCGGGTCATCGCGCTTGGCAAAGCTCAGGGCGTCCTTTGAGACCACGTAGCCACCCAGACTGAACTTCATCGCGTTCGGGTTGGGGGTGTCCTCGAAGGAGATGTTGAGCTTTCCGCGTGGTGCCTTGGGAGCCGCTGCGGGAGCTGCCTTCTTGGCTGGAGCAGCCTTCTTTGCGGCGGGCTTCTTCGCAGGAGCAGCCTTCTTGGCCGGAGCGGCCTTCTTCGCGGCAGGCTTCTTCGCAGGAGCAGCCTTCTTCGCGGCAGGCTTCTTTGCAGGAGCAGCCTTCTTCGCGGCGGGCTTCTTCGCAGGAGCAGCCTTCTTCGCGGCAGGCTTCTTCGCAGGAGCAGCCTTTGCCGCTGGCTTGGCCGGAGCAGCCTTCTTCACCTCAGGCTTTGCAGCCTCTGGCTCAGGGGCGTGGTCGTGGCTGTGACCGTGGCTGTGGCTGTGGCCATGGTCATCCTCCTCAGCCGGTGCCCCTTGCTTGGCCTCGGCCCAGGGGCGAGGTGCAGCCTTGGGAGCGGCAGGGCGAGGCGTTGGAGCGGGCGCGGGCTGGTCCCGACCACCACCGGTGACAGCTCCGATCACCTTCTTGACGGCGCGGATGGGCAGCTTGAGGATGGACTTGAACATGCTCATGAGAGAGCCTCCTGGAGGGCAGCGACGTTGCCCTTAGCCGAGCCGATGAAGATCTGTGCAGCATCGGGGCCATTGACGATGGCGACGGGCCGCTTGATGAGGGTGTCGTGCTCCAAGATCAGATCACGCATTTCTTGGGCGCTCAGGTCCCGTTCATGGAGTCCGAGCTCCCGGTACTTGCGGGCGCGCTTGGAGAAGAGGGCCTCTGGGGAGCCAGCCAGATCGATCCACCGATCCAGCGTCTCCGCATCAACGGGGGACTTCCGGAAGTCGATGACTTCCAGCGACCCTGGCGGCAGCGAGGCCACCACGCGCGTGCAGGTGTTGCAGGTGCCCAGCACCCAGATGCGGCCCTGGCTCACTTGACGTGCCGCATCACGAGACCGGCGAGCCTGGGCATGGCCGCCTTGGTGTGGCCGACGCCCTGACCGCGCAGGCCTTTGTAGGCCTTCGCTACGGCACGGTTGGTCCGGCTGTCGACGCGCTTGTCGGTGATCGCCAGAAGCGACTGGGCGATGCGCTCGTCGTGGCGCTTGAAGAACTGCTCCAAGGTGCCGCTCCCGCCCGTCTTCCACTCATCGTAGTAGGGGTCGATGGCTTGGGCGAACTCAGGCATCAACATGTCCAGAGCCACGTTGACAAAGCCAGGCTTGATCTTCTTGACGGCCTTGTAGCCGCCCTTGACGGCCATTCCGCTCAGGCCGCGCTTGTCGGCCACTTCCGCGTCAATGACCGAAACGCCGTCATCGACGATGGCGCGGCGCTTGGTTTGGTCTTTGAGAACATCGCTCAGAACGCCCATGGTCAGCTCCTACAAGGGGGAGAGCTGACCTATGTTTGGGCTGGCGGTTTCGCAAGGGCTCAAGCCCTAGGAAGCACGCCTCTACTGGAAGACCACTTCACCGGCACCCGCATCGCCGGAGCAACGGGGCACATGGCTCTTGCCACCCACTTCCCGGTACCAGCCCGCTACGTACTGACGACCACGGCAGGACCAGCCACTGGTCTTGCGCAGGGCAGCCTGGTAGCAGGCGTAGCTGTTCTCAAAGTCCCGGTCGTTCTGCGCAGCAGCGATGTCGGTGCCGGGGACCTTGGAGGGGTCCTTGTCCTTGATGTAGGTGCGCATGTAGAAGGGAATCGCGTCACAGAGCACATCGCCGGCGTCCTCGTGGGGGCTGCCCTTGATGACGCTGAGCAGAGCGCCGCGGACCTCTCCGTCCGGCTCCTTGGTCAGGGTCTTGCGGCGCAGACAGTCCATCGCCTCCTGCCGCTTGGTGCCCTTGAAGCTCAGCACCGCGGCCTTGCGCACGATGGGGCTCTCATCTTCGATCATCGCAGCGCAGACCAGATCCGTTGCGTCGGCCACCTTGGCGCCCTTGAGCACCTTCAATGCGGCCGCTCGGACCTCGGGCTCGGTGTCGTTCTCCAGTGCGTTGCGCAGGGCAGCGACGGTCTCCTCGTCGGACTGTCCCTTGAGCGCCTTGGCGGCGGCGGCGCGAATGGTCCCCTCCTCATCTCCCAGCAGCTCGCGCAGGGCGGCGGTGTGGCTGGCCTCCATGCTGCCAGCCAGGGCGGCGATGGCGGCCGCGCGAACCTCAGCCTCTTGGCTGCTGTCCTTGGCGATGCCCGCCATGCGCTCCTTGACCGCGGGAACCCGGGTCTTGTTGAGCATGGTCACCAAGTTGGCGCGGTCCACGAGCTGCGCGTCGTCCAGGGCCGGCAGGAAGCAGCCGACCAAGTCATCGCGGTCACTCCCCGAGAGGCCTTCCAGAATGGCGGCATCAAAGGTGTGTGCGGCGCTGTCCCAAGCGAACTCGCAGGTGCATTCGGCTGCGACGGGGTCTGTGACCTCGTCCAGCTTCTCCATGGCGTGGGTCCGTGTCTCCGGATCCTCCATCTCCAGGCCCTTGCAGACCACCTTGTAGCGCTGGTGCGCGAAGGCATCGTCGACGTTCATCGAGTCGACATAGGGGGGCACGATTTCGCAAGCGAACAGGGCGGCCATCAGCAGCATTTGGAGCTCCGGCGGGTTTCGCGGAGACTATCAGAACCCGGGCGACTTGCGGTCCACCGGGTGTCAAAGGCCCTGTGGGGTCTCCGAACTAAGCTGGGCTCTCCCCCTTCTTCCTGGCCTCTTCCTCAGCCACCATCTGAGAGTAGCGGTCCCGCTTTGGCGTGTAGTAGGCGTCCGGCGCATCCGCCGACGTGTCGGCGATGCCTGCAACAAAGCGGCCACCCACCTTGTCCATCAGGCGGGTGTAAACCCCCCGCGCTGCGTTCTTCAAAAACCGAGTGCCGATGCCCATGGCGAAAACCTCTATATTTTCTGTCGCGCCTTCGGCTCGCTGGCCGCTCACCCCAAGTTTGCCCCCCGCGCAGCCCACCGGCAAGCCCACTCGGGTTAGTCTGTGCCTCCTTAGAGCCCTTCGGGCGCTCAGACCTCGACCTCAGATTTGGAGCTAGTGCCCTGTGAGCGAGCCAATCCGCTTCCGCTTCTGGGTTCGTCGCGGTCCTGGAGACGATCCAAACTTCTCCATCCGCTTCGACGTGCGCCACGGAAAGGGCCTGCTCCGCGTCGCGCGCCCCGGCGTTTTGGTCGATCCCCCCGCGCGCCAATCTGGGTACGAGGAACGCCTCACGCCAGCGCAAGTCCGCGCCAGCCGCTTCCTGCACATCTGGGACAGCGGCCGCAAGCGCCAGGGCTACGTGCTCAGCCGCTTGAGCGACGAGATCTTGCTCACCTTGCCGGTGGAGCGATGGGTTGAGCTGGGCATGGAGTCCGACGGCGGCTTCTACTGGCTGGTGCCACGCACCGACGAGCCCGAGCCCTACCTGGACAGCCTGGAGCATCCGGAGCCCGTCGGCGACGACGAGACCGAGAACGGGCCGACCAATCCAGAAGACGAGAGCGAGCTGACCTCGCCTCAGGCGGACGTGGACGAACCACCGGTTGGCGGCCTCGCTGGCGGCTTTGACCGAGCGACTACGCTGATTCGCCACTTGCGCCGTCAGCACGGCCGAGATCTGGAGCGCATCCAAGCCCTGGACCAACGCGTCCACGACCTGGAGAAGAAGCTCGAGGCCGCCCGCAAGCGGGAGGTCCAGCTGCGCACCCGAGTCGCGCGCTACCAACGTCGCCTCAAGGCGCGAGAGTCCGTGCAGCAGAAGTAGGCGTGAGAGACCGCTACGAGATGCACGAAGAGATCGGGCGGGGTGCGGGCGGTGTGATCCACCGGGCGACGGATCACGATTTGCGCCGCCAAGTCGCCATCAAGCGTCTGTACCGAGACGGCAGCTCCCGCCTGCAGCGCCTGCGCTTCGTGACCGAGGCCCAAGTGCCTGCGCAGCTCTCCCACCCCAACATCATTCCGGTCCACGACCTGGGCAAGACCCAAGCCGGTGACCTGTTCTACGTGATGAAGCTGGTGCAGGGCCACACCTTGAAAGAGCGCATCGCCCAAGGCGCCCGTCGCGGCCAAGTCTTGGACTGGTTGGAGCAGGTCTGTCGGGGTTTGGGTTTCGCCCATCATCAAGGGGTGCTCCACCGAGACGTCAAGCCTTCCAACCTGATGATCGGCGCCTTTGGGGAGGTGCTCATCCTAGACTGGGGCTTGGCCCGCTCGCAGCAGGGCACCATCCGGGACGAAGTGGCCCCCATGACCCTGGACGGCGATGTGCTCGGCTCTCTGGGCTACATGGCCCCGGAGCAAGCCCGGGGAGAGGCCGGCGCCCAAGGCCCCTGGACCGACGTTCACGCCCTGGGGGGCATTCTCTACGAGCTGCTGATGGGGACCCCGCCGCGGCATGCGACCACTCTGGCGCAGCTCCTGCCCCTGCTCGACACTCTGCCCCTTCCCCCGCCTGGCCCACTTGGGGCACTCACCCTGCGTTGCTTGTCTCCGAATCCGGGGGCCCGCCCGCAGAACGCTCAGGAGCTGGGGGAGCTGCTGGAGCTCTCTCGTTAGGTGCCCAGCGCCCAGCGAAATGCCAGCCGGCATAGCAAACCAGCAGGAGCGGCAGCGCGAGCAGTCTGCCCTCGCCGAGGGCGGCCGCCAGGGTAATGGGCAAGGCACCCAGCAAGCCAACGCCGACACCCAGGAGCAGGCCGACAAGGAGCTGCTTCTTCCAGCCCAGCGTCCCCTGCCCCCTACGGAATCCATGAAGGAGAACCGCCCCAAGGCCCAAGAGCAGCAGGCCCGGCTCTTGGCCATCGAGTCCGCGGATGACGCCCTCGGACCCCGCAAGCCCAACCCGAGAGAGCACCACACCAAGCCCTAAACCAAGCCCTGCACTGCGCCAATGCCCCTTCACAGAAACACCGCCCGGCCAATGGCCACAAGGAGGAGCCCAACGAGCAGGCCCGTCAGGGTGCTGATCCAGCTTGGCCGGCCCCGACAGAGGCGAAGGCCTGCGCCCAAGGAGAAGGCGCCGAGGAGCAAGAGAGGTCCCTTGATCCACAGCCGGGTCCCCGCCCACTGATCCACCAATGGCCAAGCCAGCGTGGGTCGAAACACCCCACCCAAGAGCGAGCTCAGCGCTGCGCCCAACACCACCCATGGAAGCAGTACACGGGTGCGCTGCGCCGGCCAGAGCAAGGCCGTCAGCGCGATTGCGCCAAACCAGAGGGGCCAGGAATCCACCAGCAGCAGGCGATGCATGACGCCGCCATATCCCGAAGCGTGGGCACGCCGGGGTAAAGTGCCCGCCCTAGGAGTTTCCAAATGTGGCTGATCCTCGCTCTGGCTTGCAACCGCGGCCCCCAAGAGCCCACTCCACTCGCCCCCGTCGCTGAGCCCAGCGGCCCCGTTGACAACGGCAGCGCCACGCAGCGCAAGGCCGAAGGCAGCGCAATCGTGGCTGCAGAGCTGGCCACCAAGAAGCTGGGCAGCACCCTGAAGCAGAGGGTCAGCGGTGCCATGAAAGAGGGCGGCACCGTCGCCGCGATCCCCGCATGCCAAGCCGACGCCCCAACACTCACGGCAGCGGCCGGCTCCGAGCATGTGACCGTAGGTCGCAGCAGCACCAAGCTGCGCAACCCGGCCAACGCGGGCCCCGAGTGGGTTCAGGACTGGCTGCAGGACAACAGCGACAAGCGCTTTGACCAGGTCACCGGCACCTCGGACATCGTGGAGGGCGAGGCCCGCATCATCCGGCCCATTCAGATGGAGCCCGGCTGCTTGGCCTGCCACGGCAGCAACATCGATGAGGCAACCCAGACGGCCCTGAGCGCCGCCTACCCCCAGGACAAAGCCACCGGCTACGCCGCAGGGGATCTGCGCGGCGCCATCTGGGCCACGGCCAAGGTGCAGGCCAGCGAGTAGCACGTGCTGGCCTTGCTGACGGGGCTGCTGCTGAGCAGCTCCGGGGCTCAGGCCCTCCCAGAAGACACCACTTGGTACTTGATCCCCAACAGCTCCTTCGACACCGACGACGGACTGGGCTTTGGGTTCAGGGGCGAGCTCCAGCACACCGATCCGCAGCTTGCACCCTATCGAGATGCCTGGGTGCTCCAGGGCTTCTCCACCTTCCGGGGCTATCACAACTACCTGCTGCGCTACGAGCGCCTGGGGCTTGGAACGCAGGGCAACGGGCGCATCACGGCCATGGCGGCCTACCGGGCCTGGACCAATGACCAGTACTACGGTCTGGGCGGCGATCTGCCCCTGGTTCCGGACTACCTGGGCGACTTTGACGCCGAGGACCTGCGCCGCAAACGCTACCGCTACACCCTGATTCAGCCCCACATTCGCCTGACTTGGCTCAGCGACATTCCCGGCCCGCTGCGCATCTTCGCCAGCTCTGGACTGCGCTACTCCGAGGTGCGCACCTACCAGGACTCCCTGCTCGAAGAGCAGCAGCCCTTCGGAATGGACGGCGGCTGGAACTGGCAGCTACAGGGCGGCCTTCAGCTGGACACACGCGACCGGGAGATCGACCCTCGACGCGGCCTGCTTCTCGAAGTCTCCGGCCGCTACAACCCACCCATCCCTGGAGGCGCCGGGGTGTTCGGTGGGCCAGCCAGCAGCCTTCGGGGCTACCTGCCGCTGGGAGAGCGTGGGGTCTTGGCGGGCCGCCTGATGGGCGAGGCCTTGTTCGGGGAGATCCCCTTCTACGAGCTCAACCAGTGGGGCGGCGCAGTCCAGACCGTCGGCTTTGGTGGCTACATGAGCCTTCGCGGAATCCGCTACGGCCGCTACCGCGCGCCAGGCAAAGCGATGCTCAACACCGAGCTGCGAATCGACGCCCTAAGACACAACCTGGGCGGCAAGCCCTTTGTGTGGCAGCTCGTGCCCTTCGTGGATCTGGGCACCGTCTTTCTGGACGGCAGCGAGTCCCCTCCCCTGCACACAGCGCTCGGAGTGGGCGTGAGACCCATCTACGATGCAGCCTTTGTCGGCCGCATGGACCTGGGCTTTGGCCGCGACTTTGTAGAGACCGATGCTGGGGTCGAGGTCAGGTGGACGCCGGGCTTCTACCTGACCTATGAGCACTTGTTCTAGCCAAGCCTGAGCGCTCTATTGAGGGCCAGCATCGAAAGAGCAGCCACTCCAAAGATCGCTGGGCAGCTCGTCCTGCCAGGGCAGCTCCTCGCCGTACTCGTGCGCGGCGAAGAAGTCGATGACGTGGTCCAGGTTGACCGGGGGAAGCGTGTGACCCAGGTCGTGCTCACACATCAGAACCCAGTGGCCATCGTTCTCCAAGCTGGCTTGCAGCGCGAAGGTCGCGTCCTGGAAGCTCAGGCCTTGGAAGAGGTCGTCCTCTCCGCCCCAGGTCAGCATCACTGGGATGTCCCGCACTGGCTCATCGTAGGCCTGGAAGGGCTCGGTTCCACCGGAGAGTGGTGCCGCCGCGGCCAAGTACTCCGAGCGATTCATCGCCAGGTTGGTGGTCCAGAGCCCACCGGCGCTCATGCCCGTGGAGTAGACGCGCTTGCGGTCGATGTTGTGCTGCTCGATCATGCAGCCGAGCAGATCGTCGAACAGGGTCAGATCAATGCTGTCGTCGACACCCTTGGGGAAGCCCCACTCAAAGAGCTCGTCGTCGCGGGACTCAGGGACCACGACGATGTAGCCCAGGTCCGCGATGTCCTGCAGGTCTTGGTACTGGATGGCTTGGCTGGCGCTGCCACCGAGCCAGTGCCAGTTGAACCAGAGGGGCGCCCCATTCGGGTCCGCCGGCCAGAGCATCTTGACGGTGCGCTCCACCCCAGCGCTCTCAAAAGTGAGCTCGTCTCCAGCCATGGTCGGACAGGCGTCCCCGGAGAAGGCCGGGGGCATTGGCGGCAGAGTGGCATCTACCGTGCCGGTGTCCTCCAAGAAGGAATCTTCGGTCTGGGGGTCGTCGGCGGTGCAGGCGAGAAGAAGTAGGGCAATCATGGCCCTGTTTTATCCTGTCAATCGCCGGACTCGGGCAAGAAACAGCCGCTCCAGAGGTCCTCGGGCAGCGCCTCAGTCCATGGACTGGGCTCGCCGTAGGTGTGCACGGCAAAGAAGTCCCGGACATGGGCGAGACGAACCGAAGGGAGCGTGTGCCCACCTGTGTGACCGCAGAGCGCCACAAAGCTCCCGTCCTCCGCCAACTTTTCCGAGAGCTCAAAGGTCGCCTCTTCGAAGCTCAGGTTGAGGTACAGGTCGTTCGGGCCTCCCCAAGTCGCGAGTACTGGAAGCGCGCGCTCTGGGGTGATGTAGGGCTGAAAAGGCTCGGTACCTCCAGACAAGGGCGCGATCGCGGCCAAGTACTGAGAACGCTTCATGCCCAATCGGGTCGTGAACAGAGCGCCGGCCGAGAAGCCCGTGGAGTAGACCCGCTTGCGGTCAATCTCGTACTGCTCGTCCACGCAGCTCAACACGTCGTCGAAGAGCGCCAGATCGAAGCTGTCGTCGGCGTCCTGGAAGTAGCCCCACTCCAAGAGGTTGCCCTCTTGGGCGGTGGGCACCACCACGATGTAGCCCTGATCGGTCAACTTGCTGAGTTCAAGTCCGGAGATCGCTTGCTGCGCACTCCCGCCAAGCCAGTGCCATGCGAAGACCACCGGGGCGCCCAGCGGTTCATCCGGCCAGAGCATCAGGACGGTGCGCTCCACTCCGAGGCTCTCAAAGGTGACCTCGTCTCCGGAAAAATCAGGACAGACCCCGCCGGTGTAGCTGGGCGGAGCAGGCGGAAGCCCGGTCTCCTCAGCGGTGTCGTCCCCTCCCACTTGGGAGTCTTGGGTCTCGTTGTCGGTGATGCAGGCGAGCAGAAGCAGGTGAATCATGGCGGCAGTCTACATGCGCAGGTGTACTCTTTCGCAATGAAAGCAAGCAAACTTCAGCGCCTTCGCAGCCTGCAAACGCTGCCAAAAGAAGAACTGGTCGACTTGCTCAGGTACGGCGAGAGCCGCGCCCTGGGCCAGGACGAGGTCCTCATCGAACTTGGGTCTCGGGTGCCAACGGCCTGTCTCTTGGCCCAGGGCCGATTGGTCGCCGAGCTTCCAACCAGCGGCGGAACCCGCCTTCTGGGCGAGATCTGGCCAGGCGAGGTCACCGGCGAGGGTGCGCTCTCCCGGGGGGACTGGACCGCCGCCGTGCAGGTGCGGGCACTCATTCCCAGCACCGTGGTGCTGCTCACCCCGGAGCTCTTCGCCAAGACCAAGGGCACCCGCGCCCAAGCCGCCTTGCAGGGACACCTGATCGGCGTGCTGGCCAAGCGCATCCAAGGGACCAACCTTCAGCTGCGCCGAGCGTGGCAGGAACAGCGCGCCGCCGAGGCTGCCGCCCTGGAGCCCACACCAACCCCGGTGAAACCCCTGACGCTGGGCGAGCGCCTCTCTCTGCTCTTTGGGATCACCTCATGAGCCCCCTGTACCAAATGGCCGAGAAGCTGCTTGCCAAGCACGGCGTGGACGTGGACGCCTCTCACCTCATGGCGGTCCTGGATCTCTTGCCCGAGCAGAAGCTCAACAGCGGCCACCGCCTCTGCACCGAGCGGGATCCCTCCGCCGACATGTGGATCCTGACTGCCGGAACGGTCAACGTGGCCAAACGGGACTACGCCGGGAAGGAACAGCAGTTGGCTCGGATCCAGGCCCCTGCCCTGCTCGGCCACATGGCCCTGGTCACCGGCAATCCCCGCAGCGCGACCTGCATCGTGGTCGTGCCGGCCAGCGTGCGTGTCGTGACCCGTGAGCGCTTCGTGGCCTTGCTCGAGGACCTCTCCCCGCAAGGGGACGCCTTCCGGCGCTTGCTCATCAGCTCCATGAGTGGGCAGCTTCACGCTGGAAACGTGGCCATTCGGCAGGCCATCTCGGACCCCTCGGCCAAGAACATGACCCTGGCAGAGAGCACCTTAGATGGCTGGGACAAATGATGCTGAGCATCTGGTGGAGCGTGTTGGCCTCGCTTGGGGAAGGCGGTCAAGACTTTGACCAGGAGGCCCACATTCAAGAGAGCGCGCAGCTGCTCTCCAGCTACCTACAGGTCGATACAAGAGCCGAAAAAGAGCTGGATGGGGCCCGATTTTTGGGCGAGCACCTGGCGGCCGCCGGCATCCCCTATGAGATCGACGAGTACGCTCCGGGGCGCGCGAACCTGATGGCGAAGCTGCCCGGAGACGGCAGCGGCGGGGGGCCGGTCTGTTTGCTCTCCCACATCGACACCGTGGACTGGGAGCCCGAGCTCTGGGAAGGCGGTCCGGGGCCTCTGTCTGGGGCCATTGAGGAGGGCTACATCTGGGGCCGCGGAGCGCTGGACATGAAAGGCATGGGCATCGTTGAGCTCCAGGCCTTCACGGCACTCAAGCGCAGCAAGGCCACCCTGAGCCGCGACGTGTGGCTGCTCGCGGTCGCCGATGAAGAGGACGGAAACGGCGGCGCCAAACGCCTGGTCGAGCGCTGGGACGAGCTGGGGTGCGCCTACGTGCTCAATGAGGGCGGCATGGGCGTGCAGGACCTGCTCTTCGAGGGACAGACGGTCTACCCCATCAGCGTTGGGGAAAAGGGTGTGCTCTGGGTTCGGCTCGTGGCCCACGGAGAGCCCGGCCACGGCAGCACCCCGGTGGTGGAGCGGGAGTCCCCTGAGCACTTGATTCGAGCCCTAAACAAGGTGCGCGCCCACAACGAGGCCCAGGAACCTGAGTGGCATCCGGCGATGATTGAGCTGCTCAACAACGTAGGGCAGCAGCGCAAAGGCGTGGAAAAGCTGGTGCTCACCAAGCCGGCCAAGACCGTGCTCAAGGGCCAGCTCATGGACAATCCGGTGATTCGGGCCTCGATGACCACCACTTGGCACGTCACTGGACTGGAGGGCGCGCGCGCTCCAAACGTGGTTCCGGGCACCTCCAGCGCCGTCTTGGACATCCGGCTCAGCCCCACCACAACCGCAGACATGGCCCTGGCGGAGCTGGCGGCGCTGATCGACGATGACGCCGTGGAGATCCAGGTGCTCTCCCGAGAGGAAGCCGCGGTCAGCGAGTGGCAGGAGGACCCCTTCTACGCAGCCCTGAGCCGCCACATCCAGGCAGATCGCCCCGAGGTCGTTGTGGGTCCAGCCATCTCCCCTGGCTTCACCGACAGCATCTACCTTCGCCACGTGGGCGCCCGGGCCTACGGCTTGGTTCCCTTCGACGTCTCCCAAGAGGAGTTGGCGGGCTTCCACGGCCCCAAGGAGCGCGTGAGCGTCGAGAACCTGGATCGGGGAGTGCGTTGGCTCATTGGGGTGTTGGAAGAGACCTGCACCCTGCCCTAAGGCCCCTCCCCAGACTCAGGCGTTTGGGAGCGCGCAGATCTGCGTGTAGAGTGACCCGCGGTCGGTAAAGATGGAGGAAGAACGCATGCGCGCACACAACTTGGCCAAGAGCACCGCTACTTTGGCCCTCCTCAGCACGGTGGCACTGCTGGTGGTCCCCTCCGTTCAGGCGGCCAACACCGCTGATATCCACACCGAGCTGCTCAGTGAGTCGGGCTGGAACCACGTCAGCACCGACGACGATGACGGGCTTCAGGTCTACAAGAAGCACATCAGCAGTCTTGGGGTCGATGCCTTTATGGGCAAGAAGGTCTTGCACGCCTCGGTGGACGACGACACGCTCTTCAAGCTGATCTCGGATGTGGACAACCACGAGACCTTCTCGACCAACCTGCACGAATCCACCGAGCTTGGCGGCGGCGACTACTACCAGGTCGTCAAGGCGCCCAAGATGCTTCCGGTCTCCGAGCGCTATTGGTTCAACCATGCCTCCAGCTACCGTGATGTAGGCGGCGTGAGTGGTCACCTTCGCCGCACCTGGAGCACCATCGACTCCAGCACCTACGCCACCGAGCTGGGTCATGTGACCTCGACCTACGCCGAGGCCATCGAGATTGCTTTCACCTACGGGATGTGGGAGATCGTGCCCAACCCTTCCGGCCCGAGTACCCTGCTCTACCGAACCGTCTCCAATCCCGGCGGTGACATCCCCGCCTGGGTGATGAGCAGCCTGACGGGACGCACCCTGCCCGACAACATGCGGACCTTCGAGAAGGCCGCGCTAAAGGCTAGCCAATGATCCTGCTGCTCCCCCTTTTGGCCTGCAGAGAGGCCGAGGTCGCGCCGCCCGAGATCGATGAGACCACCCGTCAGCTCTGGACCCAGTGGGAAGACCCCGAGCAGGTCGAGCAACTCATCGCGGACTTGGTGCTGCTCACCGACGACTTGGACTACGAGGCGAACTGGCAAGAGCGCAGCTACACCGTCACGGCCTTTCCGGCCTCAGAGGTGGAGGGGATTGTCGATCATGGCCTGGACCCCGCCGACACCTTCGGCCTCGGCGTGGTCTTCCAATCGGAGCACCCGCCCGAGAAGCACATGGACCTGATCCGGATTGAGGATCGCACCGTCGTCGAGGCCAGCTCGCCCAACCTCTACACCCGCACCTTCATTGAGGGTGACCCGGACTGCATGCTGGACCGCACCTGCGAGCTGATGCGCGCCCACAACCTCATCCGGCGCGAGAGCTTCTTCTACGGGACGATGACCTACGAGATGAACAAGGACTACCGCTGGATCCCCAGCGAGAATGGGGACGCCTTGGTGGCTCGGGCCTACCAACTGGCCCCCAACGAGGAGACCGACAACAAGGTCTTGCTCTTCCAGAGCTACACCTTGGACATCTGGATCCCCGTCGATGGCGGCAGCCGGCGCTACAACATGAGTTGGCAGCAAACCGAGGTTGGAAGTTTGGATGCGGCCGACATCGAAGGGGTGCTGGGTGCGGGCATCGAGACCCTCATGGCAGACCAAGACGAGTGGTTGAGCGAGAATCGCTGAGTGTTCATGAACCTGGCTCTGCTGACGGCCTTCAGTCAGCCCGTGCAAGCCGGCGGCGGCGGCGGCGGTCCCGCCATCCCTCCACCTGAAGTGGGAGAGGATGGCGAGCTGGACATGCGTCCGGCGTGGATCGCGGTCCCCCTGCTCTCCTACGACTCCACCCTGCTCTTTGGGTACGGCGGCTTTGGCGGCGTGATCTGGCCCAGTGCCGACCCCGAGCAGCCCTTCGCCTTCCGCATCAGTGGCCAGTACTACAAGACCACTGGCGGCTACGCGAACCACTTCTTCCGCTTTGAGATCCCGGGGATCTTGGGCACCAAGTGGCGCTGGCGCTCCGACGTTCGCTACGTGAACTGGACCCAGGCGCCCTACTACGGAATCGGCAACAGCACGCCCGTTTCCAAGGAAGCAGAAGAGGAATACTACGAGTACACCAAGATCGGTGTGCGCTTCAATCAGAACATCCGCCGCCAGATCTACGGGGACTGGGAGCTCTTCTACACCTGGAGCTTCCGGCGAGAGCGGGTGCAGGTCCCCGACGACACCAAGCTGGACGAAGACCTCAAGGCCGGCATCGCGACAGGCCGCACAGGCGGGCGCTACAGCTACATGGCGCTGGGCGCTCTGCGGGACACCCGAGACAGCGAGATCGACCCCAGCAGCGGCGCCTTCATCAACTTCTCCGGACGCCTCTCCCACCCCGCAGTGCTCTCCGAGTACAAGGTGGCGGGCGCCAACTTCAACGCCTCAGGCTTCCACCCCTTGCTGGGCGGCCGCGTGGTCAGCGCCAGCAACCTGAGCGTGGACCTTCGCTGGGGCGAGGAGCCCTTCTGGAACCTGGCCTACATCGGCGGACTGGGGCGCGGAGTCATCGGCGGTCGCTGGGCTTTCCGTGGCTTGCCGGAAGAGCGCCTGCGCGGGAACCACTCCGCCTGGGTGCAGCAAGAGTTCCGCATCCACGTCTGGCAAGGCGACATCTTCAAGAACGCCATGGACTTCCAGCTGGTGCCCTTCACCGACATGGGCCGCGTCTGGGACCCGGGCGAGGACGATGCCTGGTACCACATGCACTACACCGCGGGCCTGGGCCTGCGCATCGACGTGCGCGAGCTGGCCGTGCTGAGGGCCGACTTTGGCCTGGGCATCGAGGAGTACACCACCGGGCGGGCGGTGATTCCGCAGATCTACGTGCTGGCGGAGCATCCTTTCTAGAGGTTGCAGGCCAAAAACCAGGAAGCTCATGGCTCAATCACGCTTGGTCCTCATCGACGGAAGCGCCCTGATCTTCCGGGCCTTCTTCGCCATTCCCAGCTCGTTCATGACCCCGGAGGGACTGCACACCAACGCGGTCTACGGCTTCGCGCTCATGTTGAACAAGCTGCTCGCTGGGCGCTTCCCCGAGCACGCAGCGGTGGTCTTCGACACCCCAAAGCCGACCTTCCGAGCCGAGCGCTACCCGGAGTACAAGGCCGACCGTCCACCCATGGACGACACCTTGCGAGAGCAGATTCCCTGGATCCACAAGCTCGTAGACGCCCACAAGCTGCCTCGTTTGGCGGTCCCTGGCTACGAGGCCGACGACATCATCGGCACCCTGACCAAACAGGCGGTCGCCGCGGGGATGGAGGTGCTCATCGTCTCAGGCGACAAGGACTTCGCTCAGCTCATTGGACCGAGCGTGCGCATGCTCGATTCGATGCGGCAGGTGACCTACGATGCGGAGTTGGTCCAGAAGAAATGGGGCGTTCCTCCTGAGAAGTTCGTGGACTACTTGGCGCTGATGGGCGACAAGGTCGACAACATCCCAGGGGTGCCTGGCATCGGCAAGAAGACCGCGGCCACCCTCCTTGAGCGCTTCGGCGATCTGCAGACCGTCCTGGACAGCACCGAGCAGCTCAAAGGCCGACAGAAAGCGAACCTGGTCGAGTTCCGGGCCCAAGCCTTGCTCTCCCAAGAGCTGGCCACCATCGACTGCGCGGTCCCCTTGGACCTGGGCGTGCGTGATTTGGCCGTACAGCCCCCGGATATGGGCCCCATCGACGCCCTGTATACCCAACTGCACTTCTTCTCTTTGCTGAGCGTGAAGGAGGAGCAGAGCACCCGTACAGCCACCGATATCGTCTCCGATCCGCAGGCCCTGCAGGCCTGGCTGGAGGCCTCGAGTGGCCCCATCGCAATCGCCCCCGCAAACGAGGCCCCCGGAGCCATCTCTGGCAAGCTCCACGGAATGGCCTTGGCCAGCGAGACACAGGCCATCTTCGTGCCCTGGCCCAACCCGGCCCTCGCCACCTGGCTGGAGAGCAACGCCCCCAAGGTCGGCCACCACCTGCGCTTGGCCTGCAGCGCTCTGGAGCGCCAGGGCCTCCTCCTATCGGGTCTGCACGGAGACTCAGCGCTGGCCAGCTTCTTGGTGGACCCCGCCGGTCTGCTGCCCCACCGCTTGGACCAGGTCGCAAAGCAGCAGCTGCAGCTGGTCTTGCCGGCCCGCAAAGACCTCGTTGGCGCTGGCAAGTCTGAGAGGCAGCTGGAGGACCTGGAGCCCCAAGACGTCGCCGACCACTTCGGGCAGAGAGCCTCCGCATCCTGGGCCTGCTTCGACGCGCTGGCCCCACAGCTCGAAGAGCTGGACCTGAGCGAGCAGCTCGAGCTGGATCTGGAGTTGGCCCAAGTCCTAGGGCGCATGCAGACCCGCGGCATCTGCGTGAACGCCCAGCATCTGGAAGCGCTCCAGAAGGACTTCGCCAAACGCGCAGCCGACTGCGAGGCCCGCATCCATGTTCTGGCTGGACGGCCCTTCAATGTGCAGTCGGTCAAGCAGCTCTCCGCGGTCCTCTTCGAGGAGCTGGAGCTGCCCGTCATCAAGCGCACCAAGACCGGCTACTCGACCAACGCCGAGGTGCTCACAAAGCTGGCCAAAGACCACGAGATCGCCCAGGTCATCCTGGACTACCGGGCGCTCATCAAGCTTGTGAACACCTACACCCAGGTCCTCAGAGACGCTGTGAGCTCGGAAGGCCGGGTGCACTGCAACCTGCAGCAGACCGTCGGGGTCAGCGGCCGCTTGATCACCACGGATCCCGACCTGCAGCGCACCCCCATTCGCAGCCAAGATGGCAAGCGTATCCGCGAGGCCTTCGTGCCCAAGGCTGGCTGGGTGATGATCTCGGCGGACTGGTCCCAGATCGAGCTGAGGGTCTTGGCCCACATCAGCGGGGACCCCTTGCTCTTGGACGCCTTCCGCACGGCCCAAGACGTTCACCGCCGAACCGCAGCCGAGGTCTTTGATGTGCCGCCCGAGCAGGTGACTGCCGAGCAGCGAAACGTCGGAAAGACGGTCAACTTCGCCACAATCTATGGCCAGGGCGCCACCGCGCTCGGGCAACAGCTCGGCATGACGCGCAAGCAGGCTCAGGCCATGATTCAGCGCTATTTTGAGCGCTACGAAGGGGTCAAGACTTGGGTAGAGACGACCGTTGCCCGCGCCCACGAGACGGGCGAAGTGCACACCTTGATGGGCCGCCGAAGAATCGTGCGCGAGCTGAAGTCCAAGAACTTCGCCGAGCGCGGCTACGGGGAGCGCATCGCGGCGAACACCCCCATCCAAGGCTCTGCCGCCGACCTGTGCAAGCTGGCGATGCTGAGCATCGACAAGGAGCTGAAAGCAGCGGGCTGTCAGGGCCGCATGTTGCTGCAGATCCACGACGAGCTGCTCTTTGAGTGCCCTCCTGAGGAGCTGGAGCAAGTCACCGACATTGTCAGGCGTGCCATGGAGACGCCGATGGACCTGGATGTTCCGCTTGTGGTGGACATCGGCCACGGCAGCAGTTGGGCCGAGGCCCACTGAGCATGGCCACCCCACCCTTTCTGACCGGCGCCAGCCTGGTGCGAGAGCGGGTCGAGGACTGGGACGGCTACCCCTTCACGCTGCCGATGCTCCAGGGGCTTCCCCTGGAAATCAAGGCACCCGTCTGCATTTTCGTTGGAGAGAACGGCACGGGAAAGTCCACCTTGCTCCAGGCTCTGGCCGAGCTCGCCGGACTTCCGTCTTGGGGTGGCGGCAAGGCCCAGCTCTCCAATGATGCGGACTTGGACAAGGGCCTCTCCGGCGCGATGCGGCCCCACTTCCGCAAGCGCCCCCGTGCGTCCTGGTATGCCCGCGGCGACCGCCTCCAGCACTTCATCCGCACTCTGAAAGAACAGGGCGGCCACCACGCTTACGGCCGCGACGCCGACGCCATCTTCGCCGACCGAGACTTGGAGACCCTCTCCCACGGCGAGGCCCTGTTGGCGACCCTCAACAACCGCGCGCGCAGCGGCCTGCTCTTCCTGGACGAGCCCGAGGCCGCCCTCTCTCCAGCGCGGCAGCTCTCCCTCTGCGCGCTGCTGGCGACCTCGCTTGCGGATGGAGGCACACAGGTGATCATGGCCACACACTCCCCCATCCTGATGAGCTTCCCTGGCGCCCAACTCATGCTCTTTGACGAAGACGGCATCGCGGAGACCACCTTGGAGGAGACGGCCCACTACCAGATCATGCGCGGCGTGTTGGAGTCACCCGAGCGCTACTGGCGTCATCTCATTCAGAGCTGATTGCATGCCAACGAAAGCCTGGGGCCTTGGCCCGCGTTCAGGACACATGAAACTGGACCGCCGACAGCTCTTGTTTGCCAGCGCAGCCACACTCGCTGTGGGGTGCACGCCCGAGCCACCTCCGGCGAGCCCGCCCACAGAGAGGGACATCCCGATGGACTGGAAACGTGTGGAGCGGGTGCACTGGATGAGCGGGGGCAAGCAGCTGCTGGCCTCCCATCCAGAGCACCTCACTGCTTTTGAGCGGGCCGAGTGCCCTCCGGAGCTGATTGCAGCCTTCATGGGCTGGCCGGCCGACAGCTCGAGCAGGACCTGGGCCTTGTTTGAGCTGCCCGAGACTCTGGAGTGGGCAAGGGATTCACTGAGGGCCCGCAGGCCGGTTCTAGAGCGCAGCCAGCACGATGACCGGGTGTATTGGTGGCCTGGGATGCCGAAGCGGACCGCATCCACTGGACCGGGACGGAGTGGACGGGCTTTGCCGACAAGGCCCTGGAGGTCCCCGCCCAGCGCGTGATCTCCTTCATGTTCTGGCGCCTGCTGGAAGCTGGGCGAATTCACCCCAGTGACCTGGAGATGCTGGGCGCGTAGACTGCATCCATGGACACCCAAACCAGCGTCGACGTGAACGTGTCTGCCAAGACTGCCTTCGCGCTCCTCTCGGACTTCTCCAAGAATCCCGACTGGCAAGACGGCATGGTGCGCTGCACCTGGACCAGCACGGGAGCCATTGACGTGGGCTCGACCTATGAGCAAGAGGCGCGCTTCATGGGCAAGGCCATCTTGAGCACCTTCCAGGTCACCCAGTTCACCCCAAACCGCAGCGTCTCCATTGAGAGCCTGGTGAGCACCTTCCCCATTCAGGTCAGGCGTTGGGTCGAGCCACTGGGCCCTAAGTCCTGTCGGATCCACGCCAAGGTCACCGGCCAACCACCCTGGTATATGCGTCTTCCGGGCATGGGGACCATGGTCGCTAGGTCAGTGGCCCAGGACTACGAGCGCCTAAAGCGACTGCTCGAGAGCGACTAGCGCGGCGACCAGGGGCTGAGCCCACCGGTGGCGCCAAGATCCGCGCGGCTTCCGTCCTTGTCCAGGCTCCCGTTCGCACCGGCGTCGATCGCTGCTGAGCCATCGAGCAAACTTGGGTCAACATCCGAGAGGTCTGTGCTCTGAAGAAGGGGGTCGCCCAGGACCGTCGAGATCTGGGCGATGGCGCCGATTGCGCCGGAGTAGTCCGAGAACATGCAGTGCAAGGCCTCGGCCTCGGCGCTGACCAGTGAGACCAGCTTGGCGCCGACCCCTCCATACAGAATCGAGTTGATCACCTGAACCTCGGCCCCGGACACCGCAATCAGGAAGGCCCCGGCGTTGTCCGCAGGCACGCTTGCTTGAATGCTGGTCAGCTGCGAGAGCACAGCGCGCCCCTGCCCAATCCAAAAGTCACCGCCGCTCTCGGTGGCAGAGTTCCCCGAGAGAAGCAGCCCCTCCCCCGTCAAGACCGAGCTTGCGCCCCGGAGGAAGACCGCTCCCCCTGCGCGCGCCTGAGCTTGGTCCAACCAGGTGCTCGAGATGGTCAGCTCGGTGTCCTGGGCTGCATAGATGTGACCGCCATCGTCCTGGGCTCGGTTTCGACGCATCTCCCCACGCCGAATGGTGACCACACTTCCTTGGAGGGCCATTCCGCCCCCGCCGTGCCAAACCTCGTTGTCGTGGAGGGTGTCGCCGTCGCTGACGAAGATGCTGTCCTTGGCGAAGATCGCACCGCCGTGGCCCGCTTGGTTGTCGACGAAGTGGTTTCCAGTGAGCAGAAGACGGGAGTCATTGAGGGCCGCCAGAGCCCCACCATGACGGCTCAGGTTGCCCTCAAACCAAGAGTCTTCGATCCACAGGGTTCCCTGGCTCACAAGGGCTGCGCCGCCTCCGTAGAAGCCAAGGTTCTGCTGGAAGACGGAGTCGATCACCCAGACCTCGCTCCGGGAGACGAAGAGTCCGCCGCCCCCTGACCCGCCCGAGGCCACCGTGTTGTTGTCCACAAAGACGCAGTCGCGCACCGTGAGGTGGGCGCGGTCCACGTAGACACCGCCGCCCATCCTGCCGTTTCCGACGATCCACTGGCGCTCTGTGCCCCCTCCCCCAGTGATGGTGAAGCCTTCCAGAGTCGTGCCCTCCCCCGCTTGTTTTGCGACGGTCACCACCGGTCCTGCTTCGTTTCCACGCAGGGTGGTCTCGTCTGGCCCCTCTGTGGAGTGAACCCAAAGTTCCTTGCCGTCGTAGTCCAGCGCGACCTCGTATTCGCCAGGAGCAACCGCGATCTCATCGCCGTCCACTGCGGCCGCGATGGCCTCTTCAAGGCCGTAGTCGGCAGGCACATCGAAGCGCTCAGCGAGGGCCAGACCAGAGAGAAGCAACATCATGGGATCACCAGGAGGTCGTAGACCTCAGCAAAGCCATCGATGGACCAAATCAGCCCTTCATCCAAGCAGCCCTGTTTTGGATCCACCTCGACCAAGCGTCCGTTTCGGGTGTCCCCAACCAGAAGGGTCTCCCAGGGAGTCCAGAGGAAGCCTCTGGGCCACTTGAAGCTCTCCGTGTCATCGCAGTCCAACCCCGGAAAGCTCCAGACGACCTCATCGTCCCAGTTCACCGAGTCCACGCGGTTGTAGAAGCTGTTGGCCACCACAAAGCCGCTGCCATCCTCAAGCTGCAGAGGGTTGTGGTTCTGGAGCATCAGGTCGGGCAGATTGCTCGGCGGGTAGATGCGTTCAAGCTCCCAGGGCGGGTCGCCGGGACGCAAGGCCTCGGCAGGCTTGAACCAGAGCACCTGGTTGAAGGAGTCTCCTCGGCAGCTCACCTGCAGCCGCGACTCCCCATCGATCTCAACCAGCTCCACATCGTTGGGGTTGGCAAAGTAGCTCTGGACGTAGCCGGCCTCCCAGATGGTGGATTGGGAGATCTCCCACCGGAATGAGCCTGACTCATCGATGCCCAAGATCCGGTGATTGTGGGTGTCAGAGAGGATGTAGCCATCGCCAGAGGGGTCCGCGATGATGTTGTGGGTGCTCCGCTCGCCGTCTCGCTCCGGCGTGCCGCCCCAATCCGCCCCAGTCGCCGTGGTGATGTTGTTCAACAAGGCGCCCGTCTCCAAGTCCAGGGCCACGTTGTAGGCATCGGTCTCCCACTCGAAGAGGGACACCAACACCCGGTCCCCATCGATGGACAGCCCGTGAGGACGATGCGGCGTCTCAAAGCCGGCATCGACTTCCCAAGTCCAGATGACCTCGGGGCCGCTCTCCTTGTACTCCCCCTCCACGAAGCGCAGGCGCTGGACCGAATAGTTCCCGGCGGAGCTGACAAGCATCTCGAAGCTTGGAGGTGCTGTCTCCGAATCTTCGGTGTCCGGGCTCTCCGTCTCTTGCTCTGGTGGAACGCGGCAGGCCAAGGTCAACAGAAGGAGGGCGGTCATGAAAATCAATATGCCATGCAAAAAAAAAGGCCAGCCCCGAAGGACTGGCTTTTTAAGATGCGGGAGCCAGATTTGAACTGACGACCTTCGGGTTATGAGCCCGACGAGCTACCGGACTGCTCCATCCCGCGCATCAGTTGAGAGTTGTCTTTTACGACCGTCCTCTCAAGGCCCACCCCTTCTAATAGGGGCCCGGCATCTGTCACCCCTTTTTCTTCATACCCATACGGCGCTTCTTGGGCTTGGGACGGGCGAAGCCCTTCTTGTACTTAAACTTTGAGGTGTTCGAAGGCTTGCGACCCGCGGCGATCTCCTTCAAGCGCTTGATTTCCTCCTTGGTGAGAGGGCGAACCTGCTTGCGCTCCAGGCCACGAAGCGAGATGGTTGCGAAGCTCTCCCGACGCAGCTTTGAGACGGGATGGTTCATCGCCTCGAAGATGCGCCGGACCAAACGGTTCCGCCCCTCGGTGACCGTGATCTCAATCCACCCATTCCCGGAGTCGGTGGCCTCGGTCACGCGAATCAGCGCAGGGGCAGTCTTTCCATCGGGCAGAAAGACACCGGCACGAATGCGCTCGAGAGTGGCCTCCGTCGGCACACGCCAGACCTTGGCCAGGTAGCGCTTGGGGACCTCGGAGCGCGGGTGCGTGAGCTGGTGTGCCAGGTCGCCGTCGTTGGTCAACAGCAGCAGACCCTCGGTGTCGAAGTCCAGACGACCAACGGCCTCAACCCGTGTCCCGAGCTCCCCGACGACATCAAAGACGCTCTTGCGGCCCTGAGGGTCGTTGCGGGAGGTGATGCAGCCCTTGGGCTTGTAGAAGGCGTAGTACACCAGGGGTGGGGGCCTGGGAATCATCTTCCCGTCTACGCGGATCTGGTTCTGGTTTGGGTCGACGAGGGTTGCCACGTCTTCCTGCACGACGTTGTCCACATGAACTCGGCCCGCACGAATCCAAGTCTCTGCTTCCCGACGCGAGGCCAGTCCGCTCTTGGCGATTGCTTTGGCTAGACGCATCTCTTGCATGGCGGGTCTCCTGTGCGGCGTCTCCCGACGGCGCGATGGATGTTGTTCGGCTGGCCCACTCCTCTACGGAGCGCCACCCTTGGGGCGGCGCCCCTATTCGTCTGCGTGTTCTCCGTCCACCTCGAAGAGGCCGGGTTGCACCGCGCTGTCGGCAGGGTCGTCCTCTCGCAGCTCACGCAAATCCCGGAGCGTGGGCAAGTCTGAGAGGTCACGAAGCCCGTAGAGCGAGAGGAAGTCCGGGCTGGTCCCGTAGAGCAGGGGCCGTCCGGGCTCCTCCTTCCGGCCCATCACCGTGAGCAGGCGCTTCTCCAACAGAGAGCGCAGCATGCCACCGGCGTCCACACCGCGGATCTCCTCGACCTCCTGCCGTGTCACGGGCTGACGATAGGCGACGATGGCCAAGGTCTCAATGGCGGCACGGGACAGCCGCGTAGGCTTGGCGCCGATTGCAGCGGAGACGTAGCTGGCCGCCCGAGGAACGGTTCGAAGCTGGTAGCCGCCGCCAACCTCGACCAAGCGAACCCCCGCGTTTCGGTCCTCCAGAGCCTCCCTTAGGTTGGCCAGAGCGCCGCGAAGCAAACCGGGCCGCACGTCGCCCAGGGCGGTGCGCAGACTGCTCAGGTCAATGGGCTTGTCGCAGGAGAAGAGCACTGCTTCGACCGCTGCCTGCACAAAGTCTGGTGTAGGAGCGGACAGCGTGTCCAGATCCACCAGAGCGGACTCGGGCTCCGGGGGTGTCGGCGGAGGCTCTGGCACCTTGGCCGGGGTCTTCTTCTCCTCGGGAGCTGGCGGCGCCGAGGGCTTGGGCTTCCTTCCAAAGGGAAAGGAGAGGACCTTGCCCTCGTCCTCCGTGCTCACAGCCCGCCTTCCACGATGTCTGGGAGCTTGTCCAGGTCCACATCACAGGCCTTCACCCGCCCGGTGAGCACAACATCCCCCAAGTGGTCGACCTGGGTCAGGTCCAAGAACTGAAGCTTCGCCATCTCCAAAACCGCCAAGAAGCTCAGGATGCGCTGACTGCGTCCATGAATGTGCATGAACAGGTCGCGAAGGGTCTCCCCACCTTCCTCCAAGCGAAGCAGAATCCAGTGGACGCGCTCTGCGATGGAGTACTGGTCCAGCTCAACACTGTGACTGGGGGGCTCGGCGGTCGCTGCTTTGACCGCCTTGTAGAAGGCCTCGAGCAGACCAAAGGCATCGACCGTGGGGTCGATGGGCCGCTCGTTTGCGTTCAACTCCACCGTAGGCCGACCAAAGACTTCCCGGCCCAACATGGGGCGCGCGGCCAGCTGCTCGGCGGCCTCTTTGAAGCGCTGGTACTCCAGCAGGCGTCGGGCCAACTCCTCGCGCGGATCCAGCTCGTCCTCTTCCTCCTCCAATGCCTCCGGTCGCGGCAACAGTTCTCGCGACTTGAGCATGCAGAGGGTGGCCGCCATGACCAGAAAGTCCCCGGCTACGTCCAGATCCATCTCGGACATCAGGTCCAGATAGCGCAGGTACTCCTTGGTTACCTGAGAGATCGGGATGTCGCGAACGTCGATGCCGTCGCGCCGGATCAGGTAGAGCAGCAGCTCCAGGGGTCCATCGTAGACCTCCGTGTGAACGGCGTATGCTTCTGGCTTGAAGGCGAGCAAGGTGGGCGGAGCCAAGCGAGCGGGAGGAGTGCGGCGGGGAGAGCGGCGGGGAAGGCCCCGCAGGAGGAGGCCTGTGGAGTCTTCTACAGGGTTGCAGGCGGCGCTTCAAGGCAAGGATCACCGAAGGGGCAAAGCTTGCCAAAGATCGGCCTCAATCCTGCCTCTTGACACGTCCAGTGTGACGCGGAAGGCCACCCTTTTCAAGGGGAATCTGCCGCTGTCTCTCTATCGAGCGACCAACATCGCGATGGGGAGTTCCCCTAGTAGAAACTCTGTGACCCGACCGAGCAAAACATCCGAGAGCCAAGAGCGGCCGCGGTACCCCATGACCAACAGATCTGCGCCTGCATCCATGGCCCCGGCGGCCAGCACTTCGTGGGGCTCTCCATCCATCACGATGCACTCGGTCTTGATGCCGTCCCGCTCAAGAGAGGCCTGGGCGGGCTCCAGGATGCCCTCTTCCTGGCCGACAAACATCAACCGGGCCTCGAAGTCCAAGACCTCGGCCAAGTGACGCACGGCCTTGATCGCACACTGCGCGCCCTCGCTGCCGTCGTAGCCAATGGCGACCCGCTCCATGCGGGGTGCTGTGTCGGAGACGATGAGCATCGAGATGGGACTGCGGCGCACCAAGCGCTCCAGGGTGCCTCCCCCGCTTCCAGGATCCAGCTCTTCGTCTTCCCCGCGCACGCCACAGATCATCAGGTCGCAGTCATTGGCGTGGTGGACCAGGCGGGTGACCGTGTTGCCCCTGTCCAAGTGCAGGCTGTGAGAGAGGCCAGCCGCCTCACAGCGTGCCTTGAAGCGGTCCAGCAAGACCTGGCCTCGGGCGCGATAGGCGGCGTCGACTTGCTCGGGCACCAACACGGGCTCAAAGCCCATCAGGCCGGCCAAGTCGCGCAACAACACACCAGACAAAGGCGCCACCGGCACCACATGCACAGCGCACAGGTCGACATCTTCTGGTGAAGCCGCCGCCATTCGCAGAGCCGTGGTTGCCGCGGCCGCAGACCAACGAGACTCGTCCAGAGCCACCAAGATGCGCATCTTCATGCCTTCAGCCTACCGCGTGCGCGCCCTACAAGGCTGCGGGTGCTATGCTCAGGCCCCTTCCGGAGGACCTTTCCGCCATGCTGCTGCTTGCGCTGACCCTGCTCACCGCCTGTTGGCCCAAGAACCCTTTTCCCGAGGACAGCTTGCCTGCCTGGGATGAGCGGCCCGTGGCTGGCACCTTCCAAGAGGACCCGAGCACGGTGTGGAACGCCGCGATCGAAGTCATGGGCAAGGCGGCGCCTTTGGAGACCATGGATGAGTCCCGTGGACTGATCCAGACCCGTTGGGTGCGCGACCACAGCGACTACCTCTACAAGACCTACGGGGGTACCCGCATCCCGGAGCCCGTTCGTTGGCGCATGACGGTCCATGTTCGCAAGGACGGCTCCCGCACCGAGGTCGAGATGATCTGCCAGGAGCAGGTTGAGAAGGACCTGGTCTCGGCCAACTTGGAGTTCACCGGCTCCGTCTACCGCTGGATCGACGTTCCGAGCTCCACCAGCCGTGAGCAAGTGCTGCTGGAGAAGATGCTCTCCGCCATTGAGAACATCGAAGAAGAAGACGAGTACGACTACGACTACGCCGAGTAGGCAGCGGTCAGAGTCGGGCGCGTTAGGCTCCCCTCCCCCAGAGCGCTGCGCCATTCAGGACAGGGCCGGGAAGGAGTCTCCATGGCAGGTGGCAGCGCCAAAGCCGTCTATGCGGCAATCGTAGCGAACTCGATCGTCACGGTGGCAAAATTCGCCGCGTTCTTCGCGACCGGCAGCGGGGCGATGCTCTCAGAAGGCATCCACAGCGCAGCCGACGTGGGCAACCAGTCTCTGCTCGCCCTGGGCATCAAGAAGAGCCAGCAGGCCCCCGACGACGAGCACCCCTACGGGTACACGCGAGAGCAGTTCCTCTGGGCCTTGATCTCCGCAGTGGGAATCTTCTTCTTGGGCTGTGGCGTGACCGTCGTACACGGCATCCACACCATCCAGGATGCCCTGGCTGGCAACGCGCATGCGGTCGAGAACTTGACCGTGGCTTGGGTCGTTCTGGTCTTGGCCTTTGTGGTTGAGGGCTGGTCTCTCTGGGTCGCCTTCAAGGCGGTCAAGGCGGCAGCAGCCGAGCAGAACTGGACCCTGATGGACTACGTGCGCAAGGGCCCGGACCCCATGGGTGTTGCGGTCCTGTTCGAGGACTCTGCAGCGGTCATCGGTGTGGTCATCGCCGGTGCTGCGATGGGAATGGCCCACTGGACCGGCAACGCGATCTGGGATGGAGCGGGCTCCATTGCGATCGGTCTGCTGATGGGTGTCTTGGCCATCTTCTTGATTCAGAAGAACCGCACCTTCCTGATCGGAAAGGCCGTGGACGTCAGCGTCAGCGACCGACTCGAGAAGGTGCTGGAGTCCGACCCAGTGGTCGAGGAAGTCGACCAGATGCGCGCGACCGTGACCGGGGCAGCCAGCGCAGAGATGCGCGCCCAGATCGACTTTGACGGCCAAGAGCTGGCCCGCCGAACCCTGGCAGAAGAAGACTTGGACGGCACCTGGGAGGAGATCAACGATCCCGAGCAGTTGCGGGCCTACTTGGTGGTGTTCGGTGAACGCATCACCCAGCAAATGGCCGTGGAAGTCGACCGATTGGAAGACCGCATCAAGGATGAGATTCCCGGTATGAGCCGCATTGACTTGGAGGCCGAGTAGATGCGTCTTGTCAGCTGGAACGTGAACGGTCTGCGCGCTTGCGCACGGAAGGGCTTCGTGGACGCGGTCAAGTCCCTGAACCCCGACATCTTGATGCTCCAGGAGACCCGCTTGCAGCCTGGGCAAGAGCCCAAGGAGCTGGAGCAGCTCACGGGCTACACCTGGCACTGGCACAACGCCGAGAAGAAGGGCTACAGCGGCGTCGCAGTCGCCAGCCGCGTCCCATTGGACGGCGTCGAGGCCGGCTTTGGCTACCCAAAGTACGCCGTCGAGGGCCGGACTCAAGTGGTCAGCATCGGCAAGCTCAGGGTCTACGGCGGCTACTTCCCCAACGGGGGCAAGGGCCCGGAGCGCTTGGCCTACAAGCTGGACTACTACAGTGACCTGCTGGAGCGCTTGTCCAAAGACATCGCCGCTGGACACTCGGTCTTGGTCACCGGCGACTTGAACACGAGCCACACCGAGATCGATCTGGCCCGCCCCAAAGCCAACCGAAAAAAGTCGGGTTTCATGGACATCGAGCGCCAATGGATGGACCGCTACATGGACGCCGGCTTGGTGGACGCCTTCAGGCTCTTCCACCCCGAGCCCGAGCGCTACTCTTGGTGGAGCAACCGCGGCGGCGCCCGAGAGCGGAACGTTGGGTGGCGACTGGACTACTGGCTGGCCAGCCAAGACCTGAAGCCACGCATTCAAGCCAGTGAAATCCATGACCAAGTGCTTGGCTCGGACCACTGCCCAGTGTCCATCGATCTGGCCTGGCCGTGATCCTGACCCTGCTCCTGCTCCTGGCCTGTGGCCTAGGAGACTCCCTGCTGTACGGGCCTGGGCACCCGGTGACCTCGCCGACGGATGCAATCGTCGATGTCTCCATGCCCATCCTCCAGTCTCTGGACGCGGAGGGCCGGGCCAAAGTTGAGCTGGCTCTGGCCGCCCACCCGCACTGGGATCTGCGGCAAATGAATGGACAAGACGGCTCCGCCTGCCAGGTCGCCGTACGCATGGAGCCAGACATGGAGGGGCGCTACCAGCCCAGCCTAAACGGCTTCTACAGCGACTTCTCCAGCGGAAATGACGTGGTGCAGACCCGCGTGATTCTGCCCCTGGACTGTGTACACGGCTACGGTCGGCCCCGCGGCGTCGCCGTCCAAGCCACACCGAGCAGCGGCCCCGTGCAGCTGAACCTTGAGAACGACGAGGGCCAGCCCGGAAAGAGCTCCTACCTCATCATTCAGTCTCCCAGCGGCTTGAACCTGGAGGTCATGGAGCAGTCTCAAGTAGACACCCGCGGCTACACCCAGGCCACCTTGGCAGAGATTGAGTCCACCCTCGAGCAAGCCCTGGCAGGCACCCTGGAGATCAGCTCCAAGGCCGGCTCTGCAGAGTTGGTCGTGGCAGAGGGCATGCAGCCTGGCATCTATCAGCTGCGCGCCTGGGTCAACCCTCGGGCACCAGGGCAGGTCTACGCCAAAGTGCGCTACGCCGGTCCAGCGCAGGGAGAGACGCCGCCGGCGGAAGTACAGGGCAAGGAAGGCGAGCTGCTCAGTCCCAGCCGCATCGAGCCCAAGTCCACGCGCACCGTCGCCTTTGGCCAGGACCCTGGCGTGCAGCACCCCTACCGCAGCGAAGTCGTGGTCTACGAGGGGGACTGGGGCGCGCCCTACACCGTGTCCATGGAGCTCTGGTTCCGCCCCGAAGATGGCGGAGCCGAGCGCATGCTGGTGAGTCAGGAAGCCGTGATCGAGGGGTGGATGCGCTGAGCTGCGCCCTCCCTATTGGCTGCGACGCCGCCGAAGCAGAAGCAGGCCCGAGAGCAGCCACCAAGCGCCCACCCCGCCAGTGCCTGAGCAGCCCCCGCATCCACTCTCTGCAGGTGGGGCTTCAACGCCGGTGTCAACGGTATCGCCGGTATCGCCAGTGTCCTGGGGTTCCTGGGGCTCGGGCAGCTCAATCTCCAGGGAGATCTGCTGCTGGCCAGCCTTGAGGGCTTGGAGGGAGGCAGAGCGCGCGTAGTTGGCGTGGTCCAGGTTGACGAGGCCTACCCAGACCTCGCTTGCGCCGGCCGGTGGTGAGAAGCTCATGCTTCGGCTGCGTTCCCAAGAACCCTCGGCGTCCGTGGCCCAGACCAAACCCCACTCCCCTTCTTCTTCCCCGTCCACCGTGAGACGGATGTCCCGGTCCGCGGGCAAGTCGGTCAGCACCCAGTACACCGCCCCGGTCTCATAGGGTTGAATGACAGGGGTCAAGAGCCCCTCTGCCGCTGCGAGACGCGCTTCGGGCACCAAGGCCCCTCGGTCCTCCAAGTAGCTGGCCCACTCTGGCGCAGCCGAGGTCCCCACGCGTGTCCTGAGGAGCGAGAACTCCATCAAGGCGTCCCGCCAGTCCCCGGTCAGCGTCTCCACGCCGTCCAGGACGTCGGGATCGTTCGGCAGCCCTTCCTGGGCCAAGGCAAACCAGAGGTCTCGCCCGCCGCTCCCCTGTCCGTCGCCGTACTCCGTGTCCAAGAACTGAATCCACAGGGCGGAGCCGTACTCGCTGTAGGACCAAATCTCATACTCATCCCAGAGGAAGCTGCCGTCCCCCAACATGCCCAACCAAGGGGTCGCCTGGAAGTCTTCGACGTAGTCCTTGTCCACCCGGAACTTGCTCGAGTCGGTCCACGCCTCGGCGGCGGTGGCGGTGCCCTCCCAGACCGGCAGGGTGCCCTCGTTGAAGTCGATGGCCCACTGCAGGGTGTGGTTGAACTCGTGGGCGAGAAACCAGGGAAGGATCTTGTCTGGGATCTCCCGGTCGATCGCGATGATGGCCGCACAGCCGCTGCGTCCGTCTTTGTCATCGACGTCCGGGTTGGTGCCACACCAAGCATAGGCGCCGCCGTCCGGATCCTGGTGCAAGTAGACGTCCAATAGACCGTCCGCGTCGGGCACTGGCGGAGGGAAGCCGATCCCGTCGACTTGCGCGACCCAGGCCTTCTCCACCGCACCCAAAACCACGGCGCAGCGTCCGGCGTCCTCTTCCAGCTCATAGTGACAGCGAATGGGGTGGCTCTCGCTGTCCTGGTAGCCAGAGGAGTTGGGCAGCCAGCCGGCCAGGAGCTGGGCAGAAATCAGTGTGGTCTTGCAGAGCATGACCGCATCCTGACCCACTCCCGGGCTCCTGGCCACCCCCTACTTGGCCGCGAGGCTCTCCTCCTGCACCAGAACCTCTTCCGCAGCGTCCGGATCCGGCTCTGGCGCCAAGTCCTTGCCGATCCAGCCCAGGGCGTCCTCGACCAGCATGTAGATGGCCGGGATGATGAGCAGAACGATGACGGTCACGAAGAGCACCCCGAAGCCCAGGCTCAGGGCCATCGGAATCAGGAAGCGCGCCTGCATGCTGGTCTCCAAGATCATTGGAGCCAGTCCCAAGAAGGTCGTCAACGAGGTCAGCATGATGGGCCTGAAGCGACGGGTGGCCGCTTTGATCACGGCCTCCGAGGCACCCATGCCGTCTCTGCGGTGGGCGTTGATGGCGTCCATCAACACCAAGCTGTCGTTGATGACCACGCCGGTGAGCGCGATCAGCCCCATGAAGGAGATGATCGAGAGCTCGTACTCCATCAACCAGTGTCCAAAGACGGCGCCCACGAATCCGAAGGGAATGGCCGCCATGATGATGACCGGCTGCAGGTAGCTCCGGAAGGGAATGGCCAGCAGGGCGTAGATGACGAAGAGGGCGATGAGGTAGTTGGGCCCCAAGCTCCCGAAGGTCTCGGCCTGCTCCCGCTGAGAGCCAGCGAACTCCAGGGTCAAGCCGGGGTACTTGTCCGTCAAGCCGCTGAGCACGCCACCGTTGAGGGAGTCGAGCACAGCCTGAGGCGAGCGAACACCCGGAGCCAGCTCGGCGCGAACGTTGACGACGCGCTTGCCTTCAGAGCGAGAGATGGTGGTCGGGGCCTGGGTTCTCTCAAACTTGGCGACTGCCCCCAGGGGAACGGAGGCGCCACCAGGGGTCTGGATCTTCAGCGCTTCCAGGTCCGCCTCGGAGTTGCGCTGCCGCTCGGGCAGACGCACCATCACCTTGAGCTCGTTCCGCCCACGCTGCTCGCGAAGGGCCTCCGAGCCATAGAAGGCTGAGCGCACTTGGCGGCCCACATCGCTGCTGCTCAGGCCCAACTGACGGGCCTCGGGCAAGAGCGAATAGGTCAGCTGTGATTTGCCTGAGGCGTAGGTGTTCTCTACATCGCTCAGGTCCTCGTATGCCCGCAGCAGGTCCTCCATCTCTGCCGCAGCCTGGGCCAATGTGGCCTCGTCCGGGTGAGAGATCTCAACGTCCACTGCCGCGCCGGCGCCCGGTCCAGAGCTGGAGCCAAAGATGAGGGCGTCCAGCCCGGGAATCTCTGGCGTCTGCTCTTTCCAGATGTTCCCAAAGTCCTGGGAGGAGAGCTCGCGCTCGCCCGAGGGCACCAGGTTCACCTGCACTGTGACCAAGTGGGACCCCGTAGAGGCAGCCCCACCACCGGGACCACCGCCACCGGCTGCGCCAGAGCCCATCAGAGTCAGCTGACCCTCAATGATCTCCGGGGTGCCGGTCGCCTCGATGGCGTCCGCCAAGCTCTGCTCAAGCACCTTTCGGACCCGGTCCGCGTCCTGGGTCGATGGACCGTAGGGCAAGCGGGCCGAGACCGTGACTTGGTCTGCCTCCAACTTGGGGAAGAAAGAGAAGGGCACCGTGCCGCTGGCCACCACACCGATGGTGATGATCAACATGCCCACCGCGGCGGCGACCGAGACCATGCGATTGGCCAGGACGAAGTTCAGAATCGTGGTGAAGGGGCCATGGATGAAGCGCTGCAGCCAGCCTGCAACCCACTCGCGGGCCACGATGATGGGCCGCCAGATCTTCCACTTGAAGAAGCCGCCGTCGTGGGCCAAGTGAGCGGGCAGGATGAAGAAGGACTCAATGAGGGAGAAGGCAAGAACCGAGCAGGTAATCGCCGGAATCATGAAGAAGATCTTGCCGGAGAAGCCGGGCACGAAGAACAGGGGCGAGAAGGCCGCGACCGTGGTCAGGATGGCGAAGGTGACCGGAACGATCATCTCCTGCGCACCCGCCGTGGCCGCCTCCGGCCAGCTCATCCCAAGTTCTCGCTTGGCGAAGGCGTTCTCCCCCACCACGATGGCGTCGTCGACGACCAGTCCCAAGGTGATGATGAAGGCAAAGAGGCTCACCATGTTCACGCTCAGGTCCAGGCCCGGCATGATGAAGAAGGTGCCCAAGAAGCAGATTGGAATGCCCATGCCGACCCAAAAGGCCAGGCGCAGGTCCAAAAAGAGCGCGAGCACCACCAGCACCAGGAGCAAGCCCAGTCGCGCGTTCCGCAGGAGCAGATCGATGCGGTCGGCCAAGATCTCGGAGTCATCGCTCCACACGACGACGTCGAGCTCAGGGGGGAGCGTGGTCTCCAGATCGGCCACCACGCCGCGGGTGACCTCGGCCACACCGGCTGGGGTCTCATCGCCGACCCGGTACACGACGACCTGAACGGCACGCCTGCCCTCATAGTAGAAGGCCAGATCGTTGTCCGCGTAGGTGTCACGAATCTCTGCGATGTCGCCCAAACGGACTTCAGCACCGCCTTGGGCGCGCAGGATGATGTCTTGGAAGTGGGAGACATCCTTGGAGCGGTCATCAACCTTGACCAGCAGCTCCCCGTTTTGGGTCTCCAGCTCACCGCCAGGCAGCTCGATGCTGGACAGACTGATCTGCTGCGCGATGGCCTGCAGGCTCAACCCATAGGCGTCCAGCTGCTCCCTGGGCACGTCAATGCTGAGCTCCAGAGGCGGCACACCGGCCAGGTCGACCTTGGTGATGCCGTCCTGAGAGAGCAGCTCAGCCCGGACCGCTTCGGCGGTGGCGTGCAGCGCGGGCAAGTCGGCATCGCGGCTGCCTCCATCTCCGACATCTGGGCTGGAGGTGACCACCAGATCCAGCACCTTTCTCGGCAGCGAGATCAGCTTGACGGTGGGCTCCTCGGCGTCGTCCGGGAAGGAGGTGATGCGGTCCACCTCGTTCTTGACGTCCGCGAGGGCCTGCTGCTGATCGGCGTCGATGAGCAGCTCCACGTTGATGCTGCCGATGCCTTCGCCAGAGGTGGAGCTGACGCGCTTGACGCCATCCACGCCGCGGACCCCCTCCTCGACGGCAAGCACGATGCCTTGCTCTACTTCGTCCGGTGAGGCCCCTGGGTAGGCCACCGAGACCGAGACGGCGTCCAGGTTGAACTCCGGGAAGACCTCCTGCTTGACGCGGAAGAGGCCCAGCAGCCCCCCCACCATCAGCACGAACATCATCAGGTTCGCGGCCACAGGGTTGCGCGCCATGAAGGCGATGGGCCCCTTCTGGGAGGCCTTGGGTGGCGGCGTCGCGGCGGACACTGACTTTTGGGCCAGCTCTTGATCCTGATCCATGACCTACTCCTGAACCTGGAGGCTCATGCCTTCCAGGGCGAAGCTCAGGGTGGATGTGATGGCGCGGTCGCCAGCCTCCAGGTCGCCACGCACGAAGGCCTGAGACTCGGTGGTCCAGGCCAGGGTCACCGGCTCGATGTGCAGAGTGTTGTCCGAGGACAGAAGCAGCACCTCACGGCCCTCGCGCAGCGAGGTGATGGGCACGGCCACGACGTCCTCCATGGGGCGACCCATCAAGCTGACGTCCACAAAGCTCCCGAGGAGCAGAGGGGGTTGCCCTGTGGGCGGGTCCATGGGGCTGTGAACGTCCACCAAGAGGGTCGCGGTACGGGTCTGCTCATTGACCTGGCCGGCGACTCCGACGATCTCCCCTTCTCTCTCGATGCCCAAGGCGCCATGGCGCACGATGGCTCGGCCGCCCTCTTTGGCGTTGTAGCCGGGCACCTGCAGATACTGCAGCTTGCCCAGGGGCACACTGACCTCGACCCGGAAGGTCTCCGTCCCTGCGAGCGTTACCGCCTGGGTGCTGGCTCCGACGACCTGTCCGCGGTCCAAGCTCTCGCTCAAGACCACCGCATCAAAGGGGGCCGAGAGCCGCGTGCGGTTCAGGTTGTTCTGGGCCAAGCTCACACCCGCGTGGGCAGAGCGCACGTTGGCCTGGGCGACGACCAAGTGGGGCTTGCGCTCGGCGAGCTCCTGGCGCCCGCTTCCGCCGATCAAGTCCCACTGCTTGACGGCGCTCTGTCCCCTGCCCTCCTCGAGTGCGAGCTCAAGCTCCGCTGAGGCCAGCTGGGCCTTGGCTTGGTCCAGGCGCGCCTGGTAGTCGCGGCTCTCCAGCTGCGCGAGGGTCTCGCCCTTGTTGAAGCGTGCGCCCACCTTCAGGGTGCTCGGCAGGGAACTGATCCGGCCGTTCACTTCTGGAACGATGGTGACCTGGGTACTGGGCTGGACCTGTCCGGTCGCGCTGACCCGCGCCGGCATGCTCCCGCCTTCGATGACCTGCACGGAGACGGGCGTCACCACGGCGGCGATATCCTTGGGCTCCTCTTTGGGCTTGGCGGCGATGAGAACGGCGGTGACACCGATTCCAAGGCCGATCAGGCCCAGGGAACTGAGGATCTTGACTGCGGTGTTCATGGCGTGGACTCCGTCCAGGTCGTGGTCCAAGCCCCACCCAGGGCTTGGTGAAGTGTGATTCGGGACGAGAGCAGGTTTCGATGTGCGCTCAAGGCGCCGATCTCAGCTGCGTAGTAGGCGCCGAGCACCTGTCCCATCTGCAAGTAGTTTCCGTGGCCGTTGACGTACTCCGCCAAGGCCGCTTGATAGCTCTGCTCCGCAGCCGAGGCCTGCACGCGCGCTGCCTCCAACCCCAAGGCGGCGGCCTGTTCGCGCGCCAGAGCCGACTCCACCTCGCCCACTGCGCTCAAGTAAGCGTTGTTGGCGCCGTTGACGGCCGCATCGGTCTGCGCCCGAGCCAGGGACAGGTTGGCCGCGTTGGCCCCGCCCGAGAGCAAGGGTACGGAGACTTGGGCGCCCACCGTCCACTGCTGCTGAGACTCCATCTCCAGAACGTCTTGGTAGGAGTAGCCGGTCTGTGCATTGACACCGACCGTCGGCAGGACAGCACGACGGCTGGCCTTCTCGCGGCGCTCCGCGGCCTCCACGCGCGCCGCTTGTGCCCGCAGATCCGGGCGCGTCTCCCACAGCAGCTCTGGGCTGCCCACGTTGGGCTGAGCCGGCAGATCCGGCAGCAGACTCTCGGGCAAACCAAGGGGCTGACTGGGGTCCTGCCCCAGCAAGATGGCCAGCTGTTGCTCTTGGAGCATGACCTGAACCCGGGCGGTGGGCAGGTTGGTCTGCACGCTGGCCAAGCTCTGACGCTGCTGGAGCACGTCCACGCTGGTGCCAACCCCCTGCTCGTAGTTCATCTGAACCACCTCCAACAGGTCGGTGTTCAGCTGGAGCTGCTGCTCCGTGATGCGCAGCTGCTCCCGCGCCGTCAGCACATCAAACCAAGCGTTGGCGACCTGAGCGCTGACCAAGATGGCCTGGGCGTCACGGTCCCCCTCCGAGGCTGCGGCTTCGAGCCGAGAGGCCTTTGCGCTGTTCCAACGTGCGCCCCAGATGTCCACCTGCAAGCCCGCGTTCAAGTACAGGCTGCCCTGGGAGTAGGTGTCCGGGGTCGCCTGAGAAGGCTGGCCCGTCGCAGGGTCGATCGGAATCGAGAAGTCGCAGATGGCAAAGCCGATCTCCGGACAAGGCTTGATCTGATGGGCAAAATCCACAGATGCCGAAGGGAGCATCGGCGAGAGCGCGGTCCAGGCCTGCGCCTCCGCGACCGCCACCCGACTGCTCGAGGCCGCCAGAGCGAAGTTCTGGTCCAGTCCAGAGCGGACCAAGCTGTCCAGCTCCGAGTCCCCAAAGCTGAGCCACCAAGCCTGCTCAGAGACCTGTTGTTGTGTTCCGCTTGAAAAGCTGGAGTCCAACTCCACCAAGTCGACGCGGTCCAAGTAGCCCGCTTGGGCCACCGATATAGACGAAAGCAAGGCGACGATCACTGTCCCCCCTCCTGGCGTTCCCGGGTGCTGACGCAGCCCAAGGTAAACATTTGTGTGGCGGACTGGATGTAGTCCTCGCGCGAGGTCGAAAAGGGAATTCCCAAGACCTCCCCGAAAAAGTGGCGACCGTGCATGCTGCCCAAGAAAGCGATGGCGTAGTTCTCTGGCGAGCCAGGCTGAATTCGGCCCTGGTCAATGGCCCGCTGAAACCATGCGCTCAGCGATTGAAACATCAAGACCGGAGGCGGGCTCTCCGTCTGGCGGAAGAGCTCTTTGACCGGCATTCCTGCAGCATGCAATGCCTGCACCCGAGGCGCCATGGCCTGCATGTGCGCGACGATGCTCTCGCCAATCTCGGCCAGCTGCTCAGCGATGGGCCGCTCGTCCGGACCACTGTGCACCTGCTCCAAGTTCGGTGGCTTGGGCATCAGCGCTTGAATGATGAGGTTGCGCTTGGATCCAAAACGATGGAAGAGAGCAGCACTGCTCAAGCCCAGCCGGGCCGCAATGACACTGGTTGCCACCTTCACTCCCTGCTCGAGCAGCACGTCGCTGGCAGCGCTCAGGATCTCCTCGTCCGTGTGTTCCCTGGGTCGGGCCATGCACACTCTCCATGAATTACTTACTGCCCGGACGGTAACTATTACTTACTGGCCGGTCAATAAGTAAGTGGACATTGCCCTGTGTGGCTTGCGCAGGTCGAGAACGGAGTGGCGCCTCGGCACCATTGCGAAAAATCTGACGTCGCTCTGACAGGCCCGCCCGATGAACTGCGTGGAGGGAGGTGAAGGCCGAACGGCCGCACCGGAGACCTGCCATGAACACCACCCCGACACAGCTTCGCGCCCCCGCTACCTCCCCCACTCTGCGGCCGAGCCGCCCACTGGCCTTGTCCGCACGCCTCTGGTCCATGTTGGGCCGCCGACAAGCGCTCACTCGGGTGTTGCGCCACGCTTGGCAGAGCCTCGTCGAGGTCAGTCCAGGCGGGGGGCAGGACCTCCTGTACTTGGCCCAGTCCCGTCCCAGCGCCATCTACGGCGCCATCTCCGAGCGGGGAAAGGACCTCCGCAAGACCAAGGCCCGCTGCCCCTGGGCTGTCACGCAGAAGGGCCATGCGACCGCGCACCCCTACGCACAAGTCCTGGAGTTAAGGCCAGATCGGGTGCTGTTCACCTACTCCTTGGGCACCCTCGCAGACCCACTTGGAGCCCTCAGGAACGCCAGAAGGGGCCTGGCCCTCGGCGGCGAGGTCATCGTGATCGACTTTTGGCACCTAGAGCAGTGTCCCGAGTGGCTGCGTCCGCTCTTGAAGCCACTGTTGCGTGCCTCGGGCGTCCGCCCACTAAGCAAGAGCCTCATGGCGCACTTCGACGCGACGGTCGAACCCGGCCCGCTCGGACTCTGGGCCGTGGCGCGGATCAAGCGCGCCTAGCCCAGTGTCGCCCTACTTGCTGGCCTCTGCCATTTCCTCGACCGTGGGACAGGCACACATCAGGTTGCGGTCGCCATAGACATTGTCTACGCGGGCCACAGTGGGCCAATACTTGTGGGTACGGCTCCAGGGCGCCGGCCAAGCGGCCTGCTCCCTACTGTAGGGGTGCTCCCAAGCATCCGAGGTGACCTCGGCGGCGGTGTGCGGCGCCATCTTGAGGGGGTTGTCCAGTTTGTCCATTTCACCGGAGGCGATGGCATCGGACTCCGCCTTGATCGCAATCAGAGCATCACAGAAGCGGTCCAGCTCGGCCTTGGACTCCGACTCGGTGGGCTCGATCATCAGCGTGCCTGCCACCGGGAAGGACATCGTCGGGGCGTGGAATCCAAAGTCCATCAGGCGCTTGGCGATGTCATCGACCTCGACTCCAGCCTCGGCCTTGAGGGGACGGGTGTCGATGATGCACTCGTGGGCCACGCGGCCACCAACCCCGGTGTAGAGCACCTCGAAGTGCTCTCCCAGGCGCTGGGCCATGTAGTTGGCGCTGAGAATGGCCGTCTCCGTCGAACGACGAAGTCCCTGGGAACCCAGAGCGGCGATGTACATCCATGAGATGGGCAGGATGCTTGGGGAGCCGTAGGGGGCCGCGCTCACTGGGCCCAGGCCCTCGGCCCCACCGACACCGTCCACCAAGGGATGGCTGGGCAGGAAGGGCGCCAAGTGCGCGCCAACGCCGATGGGACCCATGCCTGGACCACCGCCACCATGGGGGATGGCGAAGGTCTTGTGCAGATTCAGGTGGCACACATCCGCACCAAACTTGCCCGGACGACACACGCCCACCTGCGCGTTCATGTTTGCGCCGTCCAAGTAGACCTGTCCGCCGGCGTCGTGAACGGTCTGGCAGATGTCCCGGATCTCCGGCTCGAACACGCCATGGGTGCTCGGGTAGGTCACCATCAAGGCGGCCAGCTTCTCCTTGTGGGTCTCGGCCTTGGCCTTCAAGTCGGCCACGTCGATGTTGCCGTGCTTGTCGCACTTGACCGCGACCACGCGCATGCCGGCCATCACCGCGCTGGCGGGGTTGGTGCCGTGGGCAGAGGTGGGAATCAGGCACACGTCCCTGTGTCCCTCGCCGCGGGACTCGTGGTAGGCGCGGATGACCAACAGACCGGCGTATTCGCCCTGGGAGCCGGCGTTGGGCTGCAGAGACATGGCGTCAAAGCCCGTGATCTCGGCCAACCAGGCCTCGAGCTGGTCAAAGAGCTCGGTGTAGCCCTGGGCTTGGTCACGGGGCACGAAGGGGTGAAGCGCCCCAAACTCAGGCCAGGTCACCGGCACCATCTGGCAGCTGGCGTTGAGCTTCATGGTGCAGCTACCCAGCGCAATCATGCTGGTGTTCAGCGCCAGGTCCTTGGCCTCCAGGCGATGCAGAAAGCGCAGCATCTCGTGCTCAGAGTGGTAGTTGTTGAAGCACTCCGCCTGCATGTAGGGCGTCTTGCGAGTCAGCTCTCCAAAGGCACCGGGCGTGATGTCTGCGCCGCTCAGGGCCGCCGCACCAAAGAGCCCGACCAAGATGGTCAGGTCCTGGGCGTTGAGGGTCTCGTCCAGGGAGATGCCCACCGTGCCGTCGCCAAAGTCGCGCAGGTTGATCTCCGCCTTCAAGGCGGCCTGCATGAGCCCTTGGCTGCCACCCTTGGGGCGGACCTGTAGGGTGTCGAAGAAGCCCTCGTTCAACACCTCGTGGCCCTGCTCCTTGAGGGTGTTCGCCAGGGCCTGGGTGGCTCCATGGATTCGCTCCGCGATGGCCTTCAAGCCCTCCGGGCCGTGGTAGCAGGCATAGGCCGCGGCGATGACCGCGAGCAAGACCTGGGCAGTGCAGATGTTGGAGGTGGCCTTCTGGCGGCGAATGTGCTGCTCACGGGTCTGCAGCGCCATGCGTAGAGCCTGACCTCCGACGCGGTCCTGACTCACACCGATGATGCGGCCTGGCAGGGAGCGCTTGTAGGCGTCTTTGGTTGCCATAAAGGCCGCATGTGGGCCGCCGTAGCCCATGGGCACGCCAAAGCGCTGGCTGCTGCCGATCACAACATCTGCACCCAGCTCCCCAGGCGAGGTCAGCAAGGTGAGCGCCAACAGGTCCGTGGCCATGACGACCAGCGTGTCGTTGTCGTGGCACCGGGCCACAAAGCTTCGGTAGTCCAGCACGGCGCCATCGGAGGCCGGGTACTGCAACATCGCGCCGAAGAGGGGCTTCTCGAAGCTCAGGGACGCGTAGTCGCCGATGACCAGCTCCAAGCCAGCAGCGAGGGCTCGGGTCTTCACGACCGCGATGGTCTGCGGGTGGCAGCGCTCATCCACGAAGAACAGGTCTGACTTGTTCTTCCGGCTCTTGACCCGGTGGCAGAGAGACACCGCTTCAGCGGCCGCTGTGGCCTCGTCCAGGAGCGAGGCGTTGGAGATTTCCATGCCCGTCAGGTCCATCACCATGGTCTGAAAGGCGAGCAGCAGCTCCAGGCGACCCTGGGCGATCTCGGGCTGGTAGGGCGTGTAGGCGGTGTACCAGCCTGGATTCTCCAGGATGTTCCGAAGGATGACGCCGGGCGTGATGGTCCCGTAGTAGCCCATGCCGATGTAGCTCTTGAAGAGCTTGTTCTTCTCCGCAATCTGGCGCAGCTCGGCCAAGAGCTCTTGCTCCCCTCGGCCATCCACCATGCTCAGCCAAGGCTGCTCACGGATGCTGTCGGGCACGGTCTGCTCCAAGAGCTGCTGCGTGCTGTCCAAGCCCAAGGCGGACAACATCTCCCGCATTTCCGCCGGGGAAGGCCCCAAGTGACGGCGCGCAAAGGTGTCCAGAGGGGCGAGAAGCTCGGTGACCTGCATGGGGACCTCCAGCCGGAGTCCTGCCCGGCCGGCAAGGGGTGTGGATTCGGTGCCTGCTTGGCCACCGAATCGAACTCAAACTCTAATGGCCCTCAGGCCTGCTCGGTCAGAAAAGCGGCGTACGCTTCTGCGTCCATCAGCTCATCCAGTTCGCCCATGTTGCTCAGACGGATCTTGAAGAGCCAGCCTGCGCCATGTGGCTCGGAGTTCACGGTGTCCTCGGAGCCGTCCAGGGCCTCGTTGACCTCGGTGATGCTGCCGCTGACGGGGGTGTAGACGTCCGAGACGGCCTTGACCGACTCGATCTCCGCGATGGAAGAGTGGGCCTCCACTTCAGCGTCTACTTCCGGCATGTCGATGTAGACGATGTCGCCCAAGGCTTCCTGGGCGTGGTCGGTCACACCCACGGTGGCGATGTCGCCCTCGACGATGACCCACTCATGCTCTTTGCTGTACTTGCGGTCGTTGGGGTAGCTCATGGCAGACTCCGAAGCTTAAAAGCGGAATAGTCGGTCGCATGCAGCGGCCGAATAGGGTTCGAGCAGCTCAGTAGGGCTTCTCGTAAAAGGGTCCCTTGACGACCGTGGCGCTGGCTTGCTTGCCGCGCACGTCCACCGTCAGGACGTTTCCGGGCTTGGCGTTGCCCTTCTCTGCCTTGACGTAGCCCAAGGCAATGTTGGTCCCCAAGGAGGGACTGCGGGTGCCGGAGGTGACATGCCCAACGGCGTCGCCAGCAGCGTTCAGGATGATGTTCCCCTGACGCGCGATGCGCTTGTCGACGACCAAGCCGACCAGACGGAAGGGCAGACCCTGCTCTTTCTGGAGCACCAGGGCATCACGCCCCAAGAAGTCGCCCTTGCCCAGCTTGGTGACCCAGCCCAGGCCAGCCTCCAGTGGGGAGGTGGTGTCGTCGATGTCGTTGCCGTAGAGCACGTTCCGCGCTTCCAGGCGCAGGGTGTCTCGGGCGGCCAGCCCAACCGGCACGATGCCCCACTGGGCCCCGGCACCCATGATGCGCTCCCAAGTCGGGGCGGCGTCCGCGGCGGGAATGAAGATCTCGAACCCGTCCTCACCGGTGTAGCCAGTGCGCGCGAGAAGGCAGCCTTGCACGCCGGCAAAGGACGCCTTCACGATGGCGCCTCGTTCCATGTTGATCACGGAGCGGTCGGCCAGCATCTGCACCACCTTGGGGCCGTTGCGCCCCTGGATTGCGAGCTGCGCCCAGGCATCCCCCTCGTCCACGATGGTGGCGTTGTGGGGGTTGTTGGCCTCCATGTAGGCCAGGTCCTTGTCCCGGTTGGCGGCATTGACGCACACCAGCCAGTCTTCTTTGGCCAGGCGGTACAGGAACAGGTCGTCGACGATGCCGCCGTCCCGGTTCATCAGCGCCGCGTACTGGCTCTGGCCCACCGGCACCGTGCTCACATCGTTGCTGACCAAGTACTGCAAGCAAGCCAAGGCGTTGGGACCGGCGACCCGAATCTCGCCCATGTGGGAGACGTCGAAGAGGCCAACCGACTCCCGGACTTGCCGGTGCTCGGCCATGGTGCCCTTGTAGGAAACCGGCATTTCCCAGCCGGCAAAATCCACGAGCTTGGCGCCAGAGCGCTCATGAGCGTGAAAGAAAGGGGTTCGACGTAGAGCCACTTCTCGTCCTCCGGACTGGGCGCAGAGCCTAACGGGGGCGCAGTCCTCGGGGAAGCGCCCCAGCCAAGCCTGCACGCGTCATTGACGTGCTTTCGCCGAGAGCAGGGTGTTGTGCATGAGCATCGCAATGGTCATGGGGCCCACGCCGCCGGGCACTGGGGTGATCCACGCGGCGCGCTCGCTGGCTCCCTCAAAGTCAACGTCCCCACAGAGGGTGCCGTCTTCCCGCCGGTTCATGCCCACGTCCACGACCACTGCGCCAGGGCGAATCCAGGCGCCGGGGACGTGCTCCGCGCGGCCAATGGCGACCACCAGGACTTCCGCACGCTCTACATGCGCCTGGAGGTTCTTGGTGCGGCTGTGGCACACCGTCACCGTGCAGCCCGCCTGCTCAAGCAGCATCGCCATCGGACGTCCGACGATGTTCGATCGACCGATCACCACCGCTTCTTTGCCGCTCAGGGGGATCTCGGAGCCCTCGAGCATCTTCATCACACCGAGGGGTGTGCAGGCCACAAACTTGGCCCGTCCTTGGCTGAGCTGCCCGGTGTTTGCGGGGTGGAATCCGTCCACGTCCTTGCCCGGGTCGATGCTGTCCAGGATCTGCGTCGCGTCCAGGTGTTTGGGCAGTGGCATCTGCACCAGAATCCCGTCGATCGCCGGGTCCTCGTTCAGGTCTTTGACGATCTGCATCAGCTCCTCTTGCGAGGTCTCCACAGGCCGCGTGATCTGAACGTGATGGAAGCCAACCCGACCAGCGACCAGGCCCTTTCGGCCCACGTAGACCTCGGATGCGGGGTCACTGCCGACCAGGACCACCGCGAGCCCCGGCTTGCGGGCCAGCTCGGATGCTGCAGGCTTGACGCACCCCTGGTTCAACTTGCGAGAGAGGGCCCGACCGTCGAGGAGCTGGGCCATGTTCATTCCCCTCCAGAGGAGCTGCCACCAGAGCTCTTGCTCGGCGCTGCGGCCGCGGGAGCGGGCGCCGGTGTGGCGGGCTTTGCGGCCGCGCTGCTCTCTGTGCTTGGCGCAGTGCCCACGGAGGTGCTCGCCGAATCCGAGCCGCTGTCCCCGCCGCCCGACTTGAGGCCGTAGTTGTCGTTGGCCCAACCCCCACCCTTGAGATGGAAGGCGGCCGCAGAGAGCAGCTTGCTCACGTTTTCCTTGCCGCAGCTCGGACAGAGGCGGACCGGATCGTCGGACATCTTCTGGATCTCTTCGAACTCATGCGAACAATCCGGGCAGCGGTACTCGTAGATCGGCATGTTCGGTCTCCTTCCGGCACGGCCAGCTTGGGCCATCGCGAAGTGTCAGGGTCTGAATGCAAGAGCTAACAACGGCCACCCGGACCGCGCCAGAGGCCACCGCGCCTCAGCGGCGTTAGGAGCGCAACATGCCTGTGACGTTGACCCTGATGACCCTCGCCGGGGTCGCCACCGCTGCCCCCGTCGTAGCCGGTCACATCGTCCTCTCTGCAGAGCGCGGAACCCCGCCCCCTCCAAGCCTGGCTTGGAGCAGCATGTTTCTGCGCGAGGTGGCCGCCAACGCGTTGGCCATCGCGGCCATGCCCCTGGGCTGGCGGGAAGCTGCACCGAGCTTCAGCGGGGCCATCGGCCAGGAGAGCCACCGCACTCCCGTGGTGTTGGTCCCCGGCTTTGGCATGAACCGAAGCTGCTTCTTCCCCATGCAAGCGGCGATGCGTGCCCGTGGCTGGTCCTGGGTGCACGCCGTGAACCGGGGCCCTCGAGGCGGCCGTATCCCGGAGTACGCCCGGCATCTCAAACGAGAGGTCGAACGCCTCTGTGCCCAGAGCGGCCAGGATCAGGTGGATCTGGTCTGCCACAGCATGGGTGGCCTGATCGGGGCTTGGTACCTGCAGGAACTTGGCGGGGCGCCTCGGGTGCGCCGTCTCATCACCATGGGCACACCGTGGCAGGGCACCCGAATGGCCGCATTCCGGGGCCCCCTCAGTGAAGGCGCAGACATGCTCCGCGACGCACCGCTGATCGCCGCACTTGTAGAGCCCAAGGTCCCTACCCTGTGCATCTGGAGCCAGCAGGATCAGCTCATGGTGCCCTCGCAAACCGCACGCCCCCCTTGGGCCAGCCTCGCCCCTCACGGCGTTCAAGAGCTGGAGATGGCCGGCCACTTGGAGATGATCGCTTCGGTCGCAGGGATCGACGCCGTCTGCAAAGCCCTGCTCTCGCCTTCCCAAGTGGCCGGAGGAGAAGAAGAGTGAGCTTGATGGACAAGCGCGTGCTCTTTGTCACTGGCAAAGGCGGTGTGGGCAAGAGCACTCTGGCCGCCAGCGTGGCCTTGGCTGCGGCACTGCGTGGCAAGCGTGTGCTCCTGGTCGAGACCCATGGCAGTAAGCGCCTCCCCGGCGTGTTTGGAAAGCGGGCTTTGGACTACAGAGTTCAGCACCTCACTAGCAACCTGCACCACCTGAGCGTGACCTCCTCCAAGGCACTGGAGGAGTACATCGTCGGGGTCATCAAGATCCGCGCCCTGTACAAGCTGGTCTTCCGCAACCGCGTGATGGGCCCCTTCATGGACGCGGTGCCGGGACTCCACGAGTTGATCCAGCTCGGCAAAGTCATGGACCTGGAGCGCGCTTCGGAGCGGGGCCGCCCGGAGTGGGACCTGATCGTGGTCGACGCGCCGGCGACCGGCCACGGACTGAGCATGCTCAACGCCCCCGCCTCGATGATGGAGTTGACCCGGACGGGCCCCTTCTACGAGAACGCCAAGCTGGTGCAGTCCATCTGGGGAGATCCCAAACGCACCGGCCTGTTGTTGGTCACTCTGCCCGAGGCCATGCCGGTCAACGAGACCCTGGACCTCTACGCACGCTTGGGCGACTATCAGAGGCAGCTGGCGCTCTGCGTGCTCAACGAGGTCCATACGGCGCCCGCGACGAGCGCACAGTGGGCCCACGCCAGCGCGCACTTCGAGACCACGGCGCTCCAAGCTGCAAAGAAGCTCGCCGACCGCCACATGGGCCGAGTGCACCGCCAAGAGCAGGCACGCGAGCGCCTCAGCGCCCTACCCTGCCCCCAGGCCGAGCTCCCCTTCCTGGGCCATCGGGACCTAAACCTGGCGGACATCACCCAGCTCGCCCAGCAGATTGAGGGTGCACTGTGAGCCTTCGCGTCCTGGTTTGTTGTGGCTCCGGCGGAGTCGGCAAGACCACAGCCTCTGCGGCCCTCGCCATGCAAGCCGCGCTCACCGGACAGCGTGTGGCGGTGCTCACCATCGACCCTGCCAAGCGCTTGGCCGACAGCCTGGGGATCGGCCCCCTGTCCAACACCCCACAGCGGGTGCCTCTCGACCAGCTCGGGATCGAAACCTCCGGGCATTTAGACGCTTTGATGCTGGACATGAAGGCCACCTGGGACGGTGTCGTCCGCCGCTTCGGAGGCTCCCCAGAGGCCCAGCAGCGCATCTTGAACAACCGCTACTACGGCTTGGCCAGCACCCGCTTGGCGGGCAGCCATGAGTACATGGCCATGCAGCGCCTCTACGAGCTCTACGAGAGCGGCGACTACGACCTCATCCTGCTGGACACCCCGCCGACCCGTCACGCCATGGAGTTCCTAAGCGCCCCTCAGCGCTTGAACGGCCTCTTTGACGAGGGCGTGATGCACTGGCTCTCTCTCCCCCGCTCAAAGCGTGGCTTTGCTGCCTTAGAGCGCGGCAGTGAGGTCGTTGTCAGCGTGCTCAAGCGCTTGATTGGGGCGGGCACCATGGAAGAGATCGCAGAGTTCTTCGATGCGATGCAAGGCATGTGGGGGGGCTTTCAGGAGCGCTCCTCCGCCGTCGAGGCCTTGCTGGCGTCAAACGAGACCCGCTTTGTGTTGGTCACCACCCCAGCACCCGCTGCCCGCAAAGAAGCCCAAGAGTTCGCGGACCTCTTGGCCGAGACCAAACGGCCCTTTGGCGGCTTTGTGGTCAACCGGGTGGTCCCGGCGCCCACGGACAAGGCCCGTGTCTCCAGCGCCGACCTACCAGAGCGACCCAACTCCGTCCCCCAGGACACCTGGGAGGCGGCCAGCCTGACCTTGCTTGGGGCAGCCCAGCGACAACAGGTGCTCTCGGACGGGGAGGCCCAAGCCATGGCCGAGCTGCGCGAGCAAGCCCAGGGCTCAGTCCCTCTCTGGCCCGTCCCCGAGCTGGAGGCAGACGTTCACGATCTTCGCAGCCTTGCGGTCCTGGCCGGCCACCTGGCTCCAGCCATCGAAGCGCTCAAACAGGCCTGAAGCTACTCGTCGTCTCGGTTGGCGGAGCCAGCCACTTCGTAGGTGACGCTGATCTGAGCACCGCGTGGCGGCACATACTCGCCATCGAAGACCAGCAGACTGGAGAGCTCGGCGTAGCGCCACCCCTCCACATCGTCCTGGGCGATGAACTCATCGTCCACGTAGACTTCCATCGTCTCCAAGACTGGCGTGTAGGAGAGCTCAAAGCTTCGGTTTAGCTCGCTTACCGAGAGACCAAGCTCCTCCATGATGTCGCTGAAGTCCGCATCACAGATGTTGCCGACCTGTCCGCCCAGGGCATCCGCGGTGGCCTGGTAGCGGTGCCCCGGCCAGCTGTCTTCACAGCCCTGCGAGGCGCTGGGGCCAACAATGGCGCTTGCGAGCACCCGACGGTCGGGGTCTTTGGTGCCCTTGAGCTGGTAGATCAGGTCTTTGACCGGGACCAGCTTGCCTTCCTGGGAGTAGCAGGCATCCCCCTTCTCTGCAGCGAGGGCGTCGTTGTCCGAGCAGTCGTCTTCGTCGGAGACATAGATGATGCTCAGGTGGGCATCGGGCCGAAGGAAGCCCTCGTTCGCACCAGAGACCAGAGGCTCCGAGAGCGCAGCCACGCTCGCGGACAACCCTTTCTCTTTGTCGCTGCCCCCCACACCAACCTGAACACGGTCCGCGAACTTCTTGACGTAGTTCGGCGTCTCCGCCGTCAGCACTGTCGGGTTGCCGAGGAGTACGCCACGGCTCGCGTTGCTCAGATCCATGTCTGTTGAGACCACCCCGACGTGAAAGTCGATGTTGGTCTCGGCCAGCGAAGAAATGAAGGCCTCGAAGCCGTCCGCGACGAGCAGCTGCTCCTCGGCCATTGAGTTGGAGTCGTCGATCACCCAGAGGATGTCCACCTCAGAGAGCGGCTCCTGCAGAAACACATCGGTTGTGCTCCGCCGACTGATCTCGTTGTCAGGCGTACAAGCCATCATCAGCGTCAAAACCAAGCTCATCTAAAACTCCAATCACAAGCTCAGTGTACGCGACGCTCTCTACTTCGCAAACTGAAGCTCAGAGAAGCACAGGTCGTTGAACTCCTTGCCCTTGCGAATGGTGTTGACGCTCACCTTCACAGACGAGGTAGTCACTGGGGTGAAGCTCACCTTTTGCGGGATACCACTGGCCTTGACGGTCACCGTCTGGGTTGACCCGTCGGAGAAGGTCAGGAGCAGCTCCGTCGCCAGGTTTCCCTTCATGGCGTACATGATGTTGTAGCCATTTCCATTCACCAGATTCAAGGTGGAGATCTGGGTCGGAGAGGCAAAGCTCGCCTCTACCCATTCGCCCACACCATCCCCCTCACTGGCCTCGCACCACATGGTGTCCACAGCCGTATCCGCCATGTTGATGGGCTCATAGTTCCCGTCGGCGTCGGCCTTGTAGGTGCTGCTGGCCTTCCAGCTCTTTACCGTCGCGACCCCGTCATCGACATCGTCGAAGAAGACCACCTCAGAGATGGCGGTGTCCGTGAAGGTGCTTCCGTTGTAGACCGACTTGATGCGCATCTTCACCGAGCTCGTGGAGACCGGGCTGAGCTCAACCAGCTCGCCGCTCATGCCGTCCGTGAGCGTGAAGGACTGCTTGGAGCCATCGGAGAACTCCAGCTCCACTTCCTTGATGCGGTTGGAGCGCGTCCACATGTCGTAGCTGGTGAAAGTGCCGTTCCAGATGCGGAAGGAGGTCAGGTTCTTCTCCCCCTCAAACTCCACCTGGATCCACTCTCCGAGCCCTGAGCTCTTCTGGTCACCCTCCGTCCAGTTCTTCGAGACCTTGCGGTCGTAGACCTGCTCCGGCGTGTACCGAAGGCCATCAGCCTCTGGGTAGATGCTCGATGCGCTCGACGAGGTGATCTTTACTGCTCCAGCAAAGGCCGGCAGGCTGCACATGCAGGCGGCGATAACAAAGGGAGCGGCAAAAGCACGGTGAGTCATTGGGTCTCCGACGAAGGCTCATAAGGGAAGGGGGTGCGGTCTAGGCCCACATTAATACGCGAGGCATCCGCGGGTTCGGCGTGCTCGGTTGACCCCCGAGCGCCGCCATGGATTCCGACTAAAAGGTGGTCGTCACGGCTACGCGTGCTCCATCAAAGCCAGGCAGCTGACGGCACTGTCCACCTGCACAGCGAATACCCGCTTTGTACGCACCATAAAAGGCACGAATAGCGGTCCGATCATTGGGCTTGTACTGGACTTCTCCAGCCAAATAGATGTTGTCAGCCACGTTGCCCTTGGCCTGGGCTTGGGCCAAAGGGTCGTCCGTAAAGTCGTTGTAGACCAAGAAGGAGACGCCGCTGGGATGGTGAGCTGCCAGCGCCATCGTGCTGGTGTAGAAGTCGTGCTGCTGGTTCTCGTTCTCGCCCCACCAAAAGCGGTAGATGTCCCAGGTCACGTCGCCATGCAGGGCCCCAGGCAGCGGGAAGCTGACGGCCGCGTCCAAGTGGATCAGGCTGTCCCGACCGTGCTCGTCTCGCATGTCGACCCGCACACCGCTGTTGACGATGGCTGTGATCTGATCTCCCTGAAGGTCCATGCCAACGACCGGATGCACGATGGTCTCCATCGAGCGGTTGAAGTGCAGCCCGCCGAGCTCCTGATCCCGGAACACGCCCAGGGAGAAGTAGGGAATGAACTCGCCCGGCTTGGCCATGAAGTCCACCCGAGCGCGACCACCGTAGATGTCGTTGGAGTTGACCCCTGCCGAGGAGTCCTCGGTGATGACACGCTCGTACTCTAGGGAAGGCCCAACGGCGATCTCGTAGCCTTCAAGGGTCGTCAGGCTGTTCAGACGCTCGGTGTTTTTGTAGCGCTTGCCTTCGACCAGGACAGCGAAGCGGCCTGGGTAGAAAGAGGTGCTGCCGTAGACGGCGTAGCCGGGCTCGATGTTGCCGTCGGAGAACAAACGCTCGCTGCGGTAGTGAAAGTAGTCTCCTTCCAGAAACACATCTGCTGGCCCCAGAAAGCCCTCAACGCTGGCGCCTCCGACCAACGCATCCAGCTCGGAGATGTCCCCGTAGCGCGCGTAGCTGGGAATCAAGGGCTCAGCGCTGTCCGCCAAGTTGTAGCTGACAGCGTGTGCGCCCAAGTTGAAGGGCCCGACGCCATAGCGGTCAACCCGCACCGCGTTCACAAGGTTGTGGACCGATGGGCGAAGCTGCCGGTTGGGGTTGTCCTGCTGGATCTGCTGCTGATTGGTCAGCCCAGAGATGAACGCCAGATCCCACATCCCCAAGGTGCTGTTGATGCGCGCGCCCCGCAGGGTGGTGTCCACGTCAATGTCCGTGTTCTTGACCAAGTTCAACGCCAAGCCGCGGCCAACACTCATGTACTGATCGCCCAGGCCAATCTCAACTGGGCCGGCGTTGATGGTGAACCAGGTCTTCTCCAGGTTCACCGAGCTCATCTCCCATGGAGAGCGGATCCCGTTGGCCAAGAGGTCGAACTCGTAGACCTTCTGCTCGTCCAGGAAGTACCAGCCGTTGAACATGCTGACGTGGTCCAACTGCGCACCCAGCTGCCAAGTCTTAGAGTCCACAAGCACATTGCTGCGCGTGACCACCTCTCCATAGTTGAAGAGCCCCTTCTGGTCTGGGAAATCCGGCAGAACTCGGTCAGAGGTGTAGTAGCGACCCTCGACGTCAAAGCCCCCCGTCACGTTGACCTGATCAAACAGACCAACGTCAGAAGACGCGTCGACATCGTCCTGGGCAAGGGCCAAGGCACACAAGGCGAAAAGCAAGAGTTCTCCCAGAGGAGGCTAGTGAGCGGCTTCCCCGGCACACAGCTCAGCGGCCATGTCCTTCTCGGGTGCCTTTCCGTTCAATGCAGTCAAGGCCTCGATGACCTTGTGGGCCAGCTCGCACTCATCGCCCGCCGTGTAGCTGGCGTGCTTGTAGATGCTGTTCCCTTCCGGGTCGATCAGCTCGCTGTACGGGATGGCCTTGGAGGGGAAGTACTGGTTGACCACGGTGGTCTGCTTGTCGAGCAGAACAGGGAAGGTCCAGCCCTTGGACTTCACCGTTGGCTTGACCTTGGCCGCGTCGCGGGCAGCGTCGATGGAGATGGCGAGGACCTGCAGGCCCTCGTCTTGGTACTCGGCGTAGAGCTTCTGCACGTGGTGAAGCTCGGAGACGCAGGGTGCGCACCATGTGGCCCAGAAGCTGATCAACACCACCTTGCCCTTCTGCTCCTCCAGGCTGACCTCCTTGTTGGAGGTGTCTCGGAGCGTAAAGCCAGCAGCCTGAGAATCGGCGGCGTCTACGGCTGGGGCGGCCGAGAAGAGCACAGCTCCAGCTGTGGCGAGGACAAGTGCGCTGGCGATCTTGCGGGACATTGGGACTCCGTGGAAGGCGTTGGATGCAGACAGCCAACACAACGCTTCGATGCCGAAGTGTATTCGATGTCTCACGGCGGGTGTAAAGGCGGAGCAAGGTTACGCTCCCGCCATGGCCAAACGCATCCTGATCGTCGATGACGAGCCCAGCATCCGAAAGGTTCTCTCCGCTCACCTTCGACGTGACGGGTACGAGACCCAGACCGCTTGCGATGGGGCGGAGGCGATCGCCGCCTTGCAAGAGGACGACTTCGACGCCGTCGTCTCGGACATGAAGATGCCTGGGGTCGGGGGTCTGGAGCTTCTTCGTTGGTGCGCCGACCACCGCAGCGCGCTCCCGGTGATCCTGATCACCGCCCATGGAACGGTCGATTCCGCAGTCGAGGCCATCAAACAGGGTGCGCACGACTACATCACCAAGCCCTTCGACCGGGACGACCTTCAGCGAATCATCGCCAAAGCCGTGGCCTCGGGCCAGATCAGCCAGACAAAGGTGCAGCCCGCACCCGGCCGCTTCGCGATCATCGGCCAGACCCCCTCGATGCGGAAGATCTTCGACCTCATCGCCCGCGTCGCGCCCTCCCCCACCACGGTGTTGATCACCGGAGAGTCAGGAACCGGAAAGGAGCTGGTGGCGCGCGCACTGCACCAGCAGTCCGACCGGGCATCTGGCCCCTTCATCACCGTGAACTGCGGCGCGATCCCAGAGAACCTCTTCGAGTCCGAGCTCTTCGGCCACGAGCGCGGGGCCTTCACCGGCGCTGTGCAGTCCAAGCCGGGCCGCTTCGAGCTCGCCCACGGCGGCACACTGCTCCTGGACGAGGTGGGCGAGCTGCCTGCAGACATGCAGGTCAAGCTGCTCCGTGTTCTGCAGGAGCGACGCTTTGAGAGAGTGGGCGGCCTGCGCAGCATCGACGTGGACGTTCGCCTGATCGCTGCCACGAACCGGGATCTGGCCGAAGCCGCCCGCAGCAACGACTTTCGCCAAGATCTCTACTACCGCCTCAACGTGATTCCCATGCACCTGCCTCCCCTAAGAGAGCGCAGCGAAGATGTGGTCCTTCTGGCCGGCCACTTCCTGGAGCGCTTCAACCAGCGCCTGGGTCGGCAGCTCAAGGGCCTCACTCCAGCGGCCAGCGAGGCCCTGGCCGCATGGCACTGGCCCGGAAACATCCGGGAACTTGAGAACTTCATGGAGCGCGCTGTCCTCTTGGCGGATGGCGAGTGGATCGGGCTTCCCGAGTTGCCCGGTCTGACCGGCGGGGCACGCAGCCCTGAGAGCAGCCGGATGGAGGGTCTGCCCCTCAAGGACTACGTGCGCGTGCACACCGCCAAGCTCGAAAGGGCCAGGATCCGGGAGGCCCTGCAGGCAGAGCAGCACAACGTCACCCGCGCCGCAAAGCGGCTTGGCATCTCCCGAAAGTCCCTCCAGACAAAGATGAAGGACTACGGCCTGCGAGAAGACTGAGTGGCAGCGGTTGCCCAGGGACCACTCCTCGCCGTACCCTCTGTCCATGCTGCATCTTCTGCTGATCTCCGGCGCCTTGGCTGCCGAGCCGACCGACCTTCCTCCATTCCTTCGCGGCGACGTCTACGCCGGCTACCGGATGAGCTACCAAACGGGCTCATTGGTGGAGCCTGTCAAAGGCGAAGAGGTCTCCGTGGGCCAGCTGGTGACCCAGGACCATCGGGTGCACGTGGGCGGCTCCTTCGGGGTCGCTCCGATCGCCGCGCTGACCTTGGAGTTTCCGATCACGGCCAAGCAGCAGGTGGGCTGGAGCGATGCCCAGTCCATGGCCTTCGATCCCACCTTCGGTCGCGGATCCATGCAGAGCGGACTCCCCATCGAGCGCGACCCCGTCACCGGAAGCGGTCTCTCGGGCGTCTGGATGGGCGTACAGGTCGCCCCTTTCTCGGAGCGAGACTTCACCAACCGTGGCAACCAAGCCAGTTGGCTGCTGGACCTGAGCTACCGCACAAAGGACGCCACCAACTTCTACGACCTGAGCGCCGCAGAGCGTGGTGCGGGCCATGGAGCCTCCACCCTGCGCCTTCGCGGTGCCTTCTCCAAGGAGCTGGGGCGCAGCCAGCCTCACCTCACGGCGACCTACAGCCGGGTCGGTGAAACCAACGCGACCCTGATCGCAGCCGACGGCACACAGGTCCAGGCGACCGTCATCAACCCGGACGAGCTCCTGGTGATGAGCGGCGTCGAAGTGCACACCTTCGCAGACCCCATCTCCCAGGCTGAGTTCGCCGTGGACTTCCGAATGGGCTTTGCCTACCAGTCCTGGGGAGACATGCCCAGCGGGCTCTACCTGCCCAGCGTGCTGGACTCCAGCCTGGGGGGCGTGACCACGATGGGTGAGCAGACCCGCTTCGTTGGCGGAATCGGCATCTACTGGCGCCTCTTCGAGTACCTCAAGCTTGAGCTGGCCAGCGACGTGTCCTACGTCATGCCCACCCAGCTTGAGAATCCCTACCTGGTGCAGACCGGCTCAAACACCGTGCGCTTCGACACCCGCGCAGACCTGGTGGTCATGTTCCGATAGGGCAGGCCTCCCACAGAAGGCAGCTCAATCCTGAGACAGCTCAGCTTCAAGCTTAAGAAGCGCCTGGTAGGCCGTGCGTTTCTTCACGCCCCAGCGTTCCGCCAGAACAAGCGCCAACGACTTGAGGCTGCCGGAGTCCGCATCGGGGGTGGTGCTCTCTTCCTTGGGAGCCAAACCTGGGCCCACGACCAAGACGACCTCGCCCCGGACACGCTCTCGCTCGGAGAGACTGAGAGCCAGCTCCGCAGCCGAGGCCAGCTTGACCTCTTCATGCAGCTTGGTCATCTCCCTGCACAGACACACCTGGCGGTCTGGCATGAGCTCAGCGATGGCCTGGAGCGTTGCGACCGTGCGCGTGGGTGCCTCGAAGAGGACCAGGGCCCCAGGCAGCTGGCCGTACTCGATCAACCAACGCTTGAGCTGCCCACCCTTGCGTGGAGGAAACCCCAAGAAGTGGAAGGGCGCTGCATCGAGACCGGAGACGCTGATGGCGGCCGCAGACGCACTGGGACCGGCAAGGGCATGCACAGGGACCCCATGGGCGTGGCAGGCCTGGACCAGGAAGCGTCCCGGGTCTGAGACCGCAGGGGTGCCCGCATCGCTCACGAGAACTGCGCGCTCTCCGCCCACCAAGCGTTGGACCAAGCTGGCCGCGCGGCGCTCTTCGTCGTGGCTGCGGTAGCTCACCAGCTCAGGCGCAGGAATGCCCAAGGCGGTGTAGAGCTTGCGCGTGACCCGGGTGTCTTCCGCCGCCACAAAGTCGGCGCTGCTCAGGGCCTCACGCGAACGCGGACTGAGGTCACCAAGGTTGCCGATGGGCGTGGCCAGAACGAAGAGAGGCATCAGACCGGATCGTCATAGAGTTGGATCTGCCAACCGTCCGGCCCCACAAGGACCAGGGCCACCAGGAAACAGACCTCGTCCACGGGACCATCGTAGTCCTGTAGAAAGGCCTCGGCTGCGCGCTCCAGCTTCTTGAGCTTGCGACCGTCCACTGCGTCCAAGCCCACAGAGTCGTGCACCTGACGGAGCTTGACCTCGACGATGCGAAGTCTAGAACCATCACGCACAACCAAATCAAGCTCGCCGTTCCCGCCACGCCAATTGCGTGCCAGGACCAGCCAGCCTTGAGACTCGAGCAAGCGGGCTACAGCCGCCTCCGCATCGGCCCCCGATTGGAGGGCCGCTTGTTTGTCGCGGAGGCTGGCCAAAGTGCCCTACTTCTTGCTGTAGAAGTCCTTGATCTCGCGCAAACGAGCCTTCTTACCGCGCAAGTTGCGCAAGTAGTAGAGCTTGGCGCGACGCACGTAGTGACGGCTCTTGACCTCGATCTTCGAGATCACGGGTGCGTGAATTGGGAAAACACGCTCCACGCCGACACCGTTCGAGATCTTCCGGACGGTGATGGTCTCGCGCACGCCAGCGTGCTTGCGAGCAATCACGGTGCCCTGAAAGATCTGGACGCGCTCCTTGGCGCCGTCCAGGATGCGGACGTGAACCTTGACGGTGTCACCAATCTGGATGGAATCGTCGGACTGCTCGACGAGACTCTTTTCGATTTGCTGTAGGTTCGCCATGGCGAAAAATCTCCGTAGATGGGCCCTGGAAGGACTGTCGACCCGCATGGGCGGGGCACCTTTGTGGCCGCGGACACCCGCGACTATCGGTTTAGTGCTCGCTCGGCAAGGTGCAGTAGCCGAGGGAGTGGATCAGTTCTGCTTGAGCAGGTCTGGCCGGCGCGCACGGGTGCGCTGCAACGACTGCTGCTCACGCCACGCATCGATGTGCGCGTGGTTCCCGTTGAGCAGCACTTCGGGCACATCCTGGCCCTTGTAGCTGCGCGGCCGGGTGTACTGGGGGTACTCCAGCAGGCCCTCGGAAAAGGACTCCTCCTCTGGGCTGGCGCTGTTCCCAAGCACACCTGGGCGCAATCGAATGACAGCGTCCACGATCACCAGTGCGGCGAGCTCGCCACCGGTGAGCACAAAGTCACCGATGCTGATCTCGTCATCGACCAGGGACTCAATGCGTGCATCGATGCCCTCGTAGTGGCCACAGACCAAGATGAGGTGCTTCTCCTGGGAGAGCTCTTGGGCCAGCGCCTGGGTGAGAGGCCGACCGGCCGGGCTCATCAGGATCACCTTGGCTTGGCTCCCCTCTTCCGCATCCTGTTCACGGGCGGCTTGGATCGCTGCGTCCACCACGTTCACTTTCATGACCATGCCGGCGCCTCCCCCGTAGGGTGAGGCGTCGCACTGACGATGCTTGCCGGGAGCATGCTCCCGAATGTCCATGACCCGTAGGTCAGCCAGGCCCGCGGCGCGGGCCCGTCCCATGATGCTGTGGTCCAGGGGAGAACGCACGAGCTCAGGATGGAGCGTGAGTAGGTCTATTCGCAATGGATCACCCCGGCCTTCAGCACAATGCGGCGAAGCGCCGGGTTCACTTCTACCAAGTTGTCCAGAAGGACTGGGAAGTAGACCTCTTCCCCTTTCGGGGTCTTGATCACCCACACCTCAACGGTGCCATGATCGTGGATCTCCGTGACCATGCCCAGAGGCTTGCCTTGGTCATCCAACACCATCGCGCGCAGAATGTCGTGGTGGTAAAACTCACCGTCTGGGAGCTCAGGCAGCATGGACGTGGGGATCAAAATCTCCCAATCCAACCAAGCCACAGCCTGCTCCGGGGTCTTGACACCCCGAACACGGGCCAGAACACGGCCACCGGTTCCACCGCGGGTCATGAGCTGCACGGTCTCGCGCTCGCCCTTGGGCCCCGCTAGGACCACTTCTCCTCCCCCATGAAGAAGCGTAGAGCTGCGGTTGTGCAAATGCACCCGCAGCTCCCCGTCCACACCGAACGCGCCGACAACCTGCCCAAAGGACAGCTCGCCATCGCGTGCAGCGCTACTCTTCTTCTTCGGCCTCGCCATGGCTTGCCACCAATTCCACGATGGTCTTCCGCTTGCCAGCAGCAGCGGAAACGACAGCCTTGAGGTGCCGCATGGTCTCGCCGTCGTCGCCCTTGACGAGCTCGACATCATCCGCGTTCACGGTAACCTCGAGTACGAGGGAGGCATCTCCCTCCAAAGGCTGAACATCGACATCGTCGGGGTTGTCGACGAGTCCACGGACCAGAAAGCCGACGAGTTCCTCAGCGCTCATGCTCAAGCCTCGACCGGTGCGGTACGGGCACGCTTGATGAGGTGTCCGACGGTGTCGGAAGGCTGTGCGCCAACGGAGAGCCAGTAATCGACACGCTCGAGATCGAGCTTCAGGCCGAAAGGCTTCTTCATGGGGTCGTAGTAGCCGAGCTGCTCGATGCAGCGGCCATCACGGGGGGCGCGCGCGTCAGCTGCGACTACCCGGTAAAAGGGCCGCTTCTTGGCGCCCATACGGGTCAGGCGGATTCGAACCATGCAATACCTCGAAGGTGTGCTGTAGATGATAGGCGGACCGGTTTATCCGGCCGCCATTGCCCCGTCAAAGGAAACGGGCGCTAGAGGGGAATGTTGCCGTGCTTCTTGGGCGGATTCTCGGCTCGCTTGTTCTCAAGAGAGTCGAAGGTCTCGATCAACCGACGCCTGGTCTCGTTGGGGAGCAGAACGTCGTCGATGTAGCCCAGAGAGGCCGCCTGGTAGGGGTTGGCGAACTTCTCTCGGTAGGCTGCGACCAACTCTGCCCGCATTGCCTCAGGATCCTCCGCTTGCGAGAGCTCCCGCCGGTAGATGATGTTCACCGCTCCATCGGGCCCCATCACGGCGATCTCAGCTGTTGGGAATGCGAAGTTCGCGTCGGCCCGCAGGTGCTTGGAGTTCATCACGCAGTAGGCACCGCCGTAGGCCTTGCGGGTGATCAGAGTCACCTTGGGGACCGTGGCCTCGGCAAAGGCGTAGAGCAGCTTGGCTCCATGCTTGATGATTCCACCGAACTCCTGGGCCGTTCCAGGGAGGAACCCAGGCACGTCCTCCAACACCAAGAGCGGGATGTTGAAGGCATCGCAGAAGCGCACGAAGCGTGCCGCCTTCAGCGAGGCATCGATGTCCAGAACACCCGCCAAGTGAGCCGGCTGATTTGCCACGACGCCCACGCTGCGGCCGCCGAGACGAATCCAACCGATGACGATGTTCGCCGCGTAGTCCCCTTGAACTTCCAAGAAGTGACCGTCATCGGCAACCGAGGTGATCAGGTCCTTGATGTCATAGGGCTTGTTCGGGTTGTCCGGAATCAGATCGTCCAGCTCAGGGCAGGACCGATCGTTGGGATCATCCGTCGCCTTGGGAGGCGCCTCTTCCATGTTGTTCTGAGGCATGAAGGAGAGCATCTCTCGCATCAGCGCCAACAGGGCTGGCTCATCGGGCGTCATGAAGTGGGCCACGCCACTCTTGGCGGTGTGGGTCCCCGCCCCTCCCAGCTCTTCCTGCGTCACCTCTTCGTGGGTGACGGTCTTGATCACATCGGGACCGGTCACGAACATGTACGAGGTCTTGTCCACCATCGCGACAAAGTCGGTGATCGCTGGCGAGTAGACCGCGCCGCCTGCGCAGGGGCCCATGATGGCGCTGAGCTGAGGGATCACGCCCGAGTACATCGTGTTGCGCAGGAAGATGTCCGCGTAGCCGCCCAAGCTGGCCACACCCTCCTGGATTCGGGCGCCGCCGCTGTCGTTCAGGCCCAAGAGTGGCGCGCCGTTCCGGCCCGCCAAGTCCATCACTTTGCAGATCTTCTCCGCGTAGGCGTGGGACAGACTGCCGCCAAAGACCGTGAAGTCCTGAGCGAAGAGGTAGACCAGACGCCCCTCGATGCGGCCGGATCCGGTCACAACTCCGTCGCCCAAGGGGCGGTTCTTCTCCATCCCAAAGTCGGCGCAGCGATGCGTCACGAAGCGGTCGAGTTCGCGGAAAGTGCCAGGGTCCAGGAGCTGCTCAATGCGTTCCCGTGCCGTGAGCCGACCCGCTTTGTGCTGGCGGGCGATGCGCGCTTCTCCGCCGCCTGACAAGGCGCTCTCGGTCATTTGCTGCAGACGCTCAAGCTGACTCTTCTTGTCCACGGACACACTCCTGGGGCGAGGGAGCGGAAGCTAACCCACGTGGATGGCTCTTGACGCCCCTTGTGGAGCGCCCAGGCTAGGGCTACCCTGCCCAGAACCGGGCCATCGGCCCCAATGCCCCACCGTCCCGAGGTTTTGCCCATGCGCCAGCGCCCCCTGATCCTTCTCGCCGGTCTCGTCGCCCTTGTCGGCTGCAACAAAGACGACACCAACGGAGATGACACCGGTGGAACGGACGACACGGGCACCGCTTCCTACGAAGAGGGATGCGTCCTGATCGATGGCGGGCGGGCCGAGGGCTACGCCAACCTCTCCGATGCGCTCCTGGCCGCCGACGAAGGCGCCACGATCGAGATCGGAGGATGTGCAGGGATGGACCAGGCTGTCGAGATCACCCAGTCCGTCAGCATCGTCGGGCCGGGCTCCGCCAGCTTCGTCTGGGACGCTCCCGTGAACGAGGCCGCTGTGACCATCACCGGCGCCAGTGATGTGACCCTCTCGGGATTCGCACTGACCAGCTCGCGAAACGGTATCGAGGTCAACTCGGCCTCCAACGTCAGCGTCGACGACGTGGACTTTCAAGAGATCGCCAGCACAGCGGTCAAGTCCACCAACTCCACCAACGTCAGCATCTCCAACAGCAACTTCACCGCGCCTGGATTCGGTGCCATCGAAGTGAGCGGAGGCTCGGCAAGCCTGAGTGATTCCACCTCCGCGGGCGCCAAGGGCTTCGTGATTCACGCCATTGATGGTGCGAGCGCCACGGCGACCGGGAACACGGTCAACGACACCACGTACACCGAGCTGAACGCCGAGGGCGGCATCGACGATGGCTTCGCCTTCTGGGCAGAGAGCGGCTCGATCACCACCGAAGACAACGTGATGTCGAACAACATCGTGGCAGTGTTCGTGAACCAGGGCGACACCACCATGACCGGAGACCAGATCTCCGGCGGCATCTACGGCGTGTACGGCGTCTTTGGTAGCGCGGACATTCAAGACGTCAGCGTGCTCAACGCCGCGACGGTCGGCGCGATTCTGGTGGGCCAGAGCGAAGATATCCGCGTCGTGGACAGCGTCTTTGAGACGGATCCAGAGACCAGCTTCAGCAGCTACGCCGACCCAACAGCTTGGACCGGCGGAGGGCTCACCATCCAGACCGACGGCGAGGTCACGGTAGAAGGCGTTGACATCACCGGCTGGAACACCTTGGGCCTAAGCATCGCTGGAAGAGACTCCACCGTCACCGCCACCGTCACCGACGTGGTGGTCTCGAACTGTGGACGCTTCGGCATCGGCATGGCCGACGGTGACTTCACCTTGGTCGATACTTTCGTTGAGGACCTCCGCTTGGCGGACGACCCTGCCCTCGTCAATCAAGGCGGGTCCCTCTCGGTGGGCTACGGCGTCTCAGTCTCCTCCTCTACGGTGAATTGGAGCGGCGGCGGCATCCTCAACACCGCAGTCACCTCGGCGACGATCCAGAACAGCGAGTGGGTCATGGACGGTGCCACCGTCGGAAACGCGGGCACGGAAGGCAACGGAATCGGTCTGGGATTGTGGGGCCTGTCCTCGACCTTGGAGCTGAGCAACAGCACCTTCACCAAGAGCCCGAACTACGGCGGCATCGCCAACTACTTCGGCACGCTCAAGGCCGATGCCCTCACCTTCGAGGACAACGACTGGGCCTACGCATCAGCCAGAGACTGGTACATCGGCAACGGCAGCGGAACCGTCGGTGCAACCGACAGCACGACCCTGACCACGACCACCAACTTGGTGGATGCCGGCCTGAAGGTGGGCGATGAGCTCTACATCTACAACACGGGCGAGTACCTGATGGTCGCCAGCATCACCTCCGACACTGAGGTTGAACTGGCCAGCTTCCCAACCGCCGATCCAACCGGTTCAAGCTTCGCTATCTATCGCGCCGCCACGGCCTACAGCTCTTGGTACTCGGTAGACGTTGTCTCCAACGGCGCCATCTCAACCGAGATCACGAACAGCACCTTCACCACTGGCGCTGATGGGATTCAGGTCATCGGCGGCGACTCTGACGTGCTGTTCGAGAACCTGACCTTCACCGACTACATCGACACCGGCATCTACATCTACCGGGCACCAGACGACCCCTCTTACAGTGACGTCGAGCTGCTGGATGTGACCATGAACAACGTCGGCTACTCCGGCGTGCGGTGCAACAACTCCGCCGTCGACATCGAGAACCTGACCATCAGCGGCACCATGGAGCGCGTGCTCGGCACCATCTACCTGGATGCAGACGGAGAGGAGCTCTACAACTCCACCTACACCTCTTCGGGTGTGACGGCCTTCCTCAACGCGGACTGCGACTTGGCCGTGGAAGGAATGAGCATCACCGATGCCAGCTACCACAGCTTCCTCTCCTCGGGCGGCAGCCTGGAGCTCTCCGATGTCGTGATCAACGCCGGTTCCGACCTGGGCCCAACTTCTCAGGCAAGCGTCGAGATTCGATGGGGTGACGAGTCCCCGGTCCTCCTGGCTGACAACGTAGAGATCAACGACACTTACGGCGACAGCATGCGCGTGATTGGCAACGGCCAAACAGGCTCGGTCACGCTGGATGGGTTGGCGATCTCGCGCTCCGGCGCCTCCGGTCTGAGCATCGTCGGCATGGGCCAAGCGCTCATCACCGACTTCGATGCCAGCGACAACGCTGAGCACGGCTTGCGGGTTGCCGGCGATGCAACATTGGACGGTGCGGTGCTCTCCAACAACGGCGAGTACGGCCTCTGGGCAGGCCAGGACCAAGATGGTGACGGCCAGACCATCGCCGATGGCGACTGCAACGACTTCGACCCCGACCAGTACTTGGGCGCCTACGAGTCCACCTACTCCTACGAGGACTTCAACTGCGATGGCCTGAGCGGCGATGGCGCCTGGACCACCTCCGATTTGGACGGCGACGGGTACGGCATCAGCGACGGCGACTGTGACGAGTACAACGCCTCGCGCAACCCCGGCGGCGTGGACGCACCAGGCATCGACGGCGACTGCGACGGTGTGGCTGGTGAGCTGACCGGAGATGTCTCCATCAGCAACAGCACGCTGAGCGGCAACACCCTGGGCGGCCTGTACCTCTCCGGTCACGACGGCGATGTAGACGGCAACACCATCACAAGCAACTTGGGCTACGGCATGACCTGTGAGAGCGATGTGAGCTTCGATACCTGCAGCAGCAACGACCTGTCGGGGAACACCTTGGGTGCCCTGAGCGGCTGCGATGCCTGCATCGAGATCTGAGACGGCGGGCAGCGCCTAAGGGCTGCCCTCCCAGACCACCTTCTGCCCTTGATAAATGGACACCGTCTCCCCAGCCGGGAGGCGGCCCATCAGGCCCAGCGACTGTAGGACGCCGTCCTCCCGAAGCTCCATTCGCACGACGTCGAGCGCCGCCCACTCCACCCGGTCACCGGGTGTGAACGACACCAGAACCCAGTCGTCCTTCAGGCGCTCTGCGCTTCGCCCCACTCCCAGGTTCTGCGAGGGTGCTTCAAGCGGCCCAGTCCAGCTCACAGTGGGCGGGCTGTGGCTCTGAGGGGCGAGCAGCGTCACAGCCTGCGCGGCCAGGCGCTCTTCTACCCCCCGTGCCGACACCACAAAGGGACCGACCTGGGCCTCGCCCCCTCCCAAAACCTCCAAGCGCAACCGCAGCTTTCGCTGACCAGGCTGCTCCCCGCTGCGCTCCTCAATCCAAGCGACCGGGCGCAGCAAGGGAGACATCAGCGCCGAGGTGCTCAAGCTCAGCCCGTCTTCTGCCCCCTGCTCAACCCCGATCACAAGCTCGATCTCCGAGCCCAGAAAGGCGGGTTCCGCTGGCACCTTCAGGCTCAGTCCCAGACTGGGCATGGGGATCCAATCCGCGTTGGCAGGGTCCGCCCTGAGAAGCGCCAGATCCGGATCCTGGGCGACCACCAAGCGGTCCAACTCTGGGGAGCGAAGGGCTTGCTGCAGATCGGCGCCGGCCCCTGCCAAGTCCCCTGCCCTGGCCTTGTAGCAGGCCCGGTTGTACCAGCCCTCGACCATGCCGGGATGCATCTTCACCGCCTGATCCAGGAGCGAGATGCCGCCACTGAGATCACCGCTGTCCGCCAAGGCCTTGGCTTGCCAGAGCAACAGCTCACCGCTCTGTGGGACCAAGGCGCGGGCGCGCTCAAATTCTGCCGCAGCGCGTGAAGGCTCTCCCGCCTCCAGGCTCTCAAGGCCCTGGGCGTAGAGATCCAAGCTCGTCTTGATCGGTGGCTCAGGCTGAGAGCAGGCCAGCAACCAGAGAATCACGGCAAAAGCCCCACGAAAGAGGCCAGCCTTCCGGTCTCCGCCCCGTCTCTCCTGTGGGAGTAGAAGCGCGCGTCGCTGTGGGTACAACACCCCAACACGTCCACACGCTGCACACCGAAGCGGTGAAGGAGGAGGCGGTTGGCACGGGCCAGATCCACACGGGTTCTGCCCGAAGGGCTGCGCTGCACGCACACCTGCAGATCCAAGTTTTCCAAGGCGTCAACGACCTCCTTCCCCACTTCGTAGGCCTCCAGCCCAATGCAGGGTCCGATCGCTGCCCGCACCTCCGAAGGCGCGCAGCCGGTCTCGGCACACAAGCGCTCAAGGGCCGGTCCGATGATGGGCGCCACGGTCCCGCGCCAACCAGCATGCACGGCCGCCACTCCGCCCGGTGCAGCCAGCAGAATGGGCACACAGTCAGCTGTCCTGACCGCGATCCACACCCCTGGTGTGGTCGTCACCAATGCATCGGCTTCTCCCACCGTTCGCAGGGGTCCTTGGCCTTGGTCGACGACCAGGACCTCCGAGCCATGGACCTGGTCACAGATCGCCAAAGCCTCCGTGGAATGCGGGGCCAGGAAGCGTCTCCAGTTCTCCTGCACCTGTTCCTGGGTTCCTGCACCGCGCAGGGCCAGCGACAGGCTTTCTTGTGGAGGCGGGCTCACGCCTCCTTCGCGTGTGGAGAAGGCATGAACCAAGCCGGGAAGCTCGGAGAGGAGCGGGCTGAGAAGGCGCATAGGGTGTTCTAGCCCAGATTGACACCTAGGGGCCAGGGCTTCTACTCTAAAGACATTCTAGGAGGGTGCCGAATGGGCCCCATGTTGCTGATTTTGGGATGTGCTGGGGGGGCCAACTACTCTCTGAACCTCATCCCCGTCATTCCCGACAACCAGAGCCCCTTCTCCCAGGCCGACCGGATCGACCTGGTCTTCGAGCCCGAGGACGGTGAGGAGCTGGTCTTCACCCTGGATGAAACCAGCGGCAGTCCCAGCCTGGATCAGCTCCCAGCTCTGGACCGCACCAGCATCTCTGTGCGCGCCTACGACCGGGAGGACCTGGTGGCCTTCGGGCGCAGCCGCCCCTTCACCATGGAAGAAGGCGAGAACGAGCAGCAGGTACTGGTCTCCGAGACCACCAACATGGGCTGGTTGACCAGCATGGACATCGACTTGGGCGGAAGCGCCATCGCGGCCCACAACGGCAGCTTCTACATCTTCGGCGGCGACACGGAGATCCTAGACATCTTCGGGGACGTCGATGGCGTGGGCGTGGCCACCATCTGGCGAGTCGACATCGCGCCAGCGGGCTCACTTCAAGCAGAACCCCTCGAGATTGCGCTGCCTGAGCACGCCAAAGGCAGCAACACCTGGGCCGGGGCCACGGCGACAAACCTTGGCGAGGGCCAGATCCTGGTCGCCGGAGGCTCCCCTTGGATGGCCGCGGTGGGCGATGAGGTGCTCTACGAGGCCTTTGTCTTCGATGCCCGAGAAGAGACCGTCGGTCCCGTCTTCGAGCTTCGCGTCGGCCGCACCGCGCACCAAGCCGTGACCTTCTCCAACGGAGACATCGCCCTGATCGGTGGCATCAAGCAAGGCGGGAGTGCTGCACAGGTCGTGGAGCTCTACCGCTCGGACAGCGGCGAATCAGAGGTCGGCGACAGCCACGCGGCGTACATGCCTGCGGCAGCCTCACTTGGTGCTGGAGGCATCTTGGTCTGTGGCGGCTACGTAGGCAGCACGCCCCAGAGCGACTGTGAAATCCTAAGCATCAACGGAAGCATCCAGGCCGTCGCCTCCCTGCCAGCAGCGCGTGATGGGCTCGCCATGGCCTCGACTGGGGAAGGACGCGTTTTGGCGATCGGCGGCGCCGATTCAGAAACGGACGCTCAAAGCAATGCCTGGCTCTACGATCAAGACTCCGACACGTGGATCTCCGTCGGCAACCTAAACGTGGCCCGCGCCCTACACAGGGCGGTCACCCTCCCCAATGGCCAAGTCCTGATCGTGGGCGGAGCGAGCGCAGCGCGTCGAGGCGTTGCGGCTTGGGAAGGAGGCCCCGTGGGTCAGGGAGTCTCCTGCGTGGAGCTCTACGACCCCGAGACACAAGAGTTCACGGTCCTGAGGGACTGCACCTTGGATGACGACGCATCCGGCCTGCCAGAGCGCAGCATGTGGCCAAGCGTCGCTCTGGATCCGGACCACGGCGTCCTGGTTGTCGGAGGATTTGACCTTGTCGACAACCTGCCGCCGGTCCCTGGGGTCAGCTTCTTCCCAGCCACGCCCTAAGGCCCGGCCGGGAGAGCCCTCACCCTATGGGTAGACCACCGGGACACGCACCTTGAAGGTGAAGGCCTCGTGGCTGCAGTCGGAGTCGTCGTTGTCCCCCAAGGTGATGAAGCCGAACTCGTAGCGGTCCTCCTGCAGTCCCAGGTAGCCCAGCTCCTGGACCAGATCGCCGCTGAAGCTGAGCCGGATCGGCCCAGACTCTTCGGTCTCAGGGACCTCGCACTCGGACCCATCGCCGATGCAGTAGCTCTCGGAGGAGGTCGGTAGATCCTGGCCCAGGATTCCGTCCCAATCGTAGAGGTACCAGCCCTCTTCCTCCTGCTCGAGCTGCTCCACAATCTGCTTGGAGCTGCTGGCCAGAATCACGTCATTGAAGGTCAGCAAGAAGTGGTCGTCGTAGACGATCTCTTGCTCAAAGTCTGGGTTGAGACCGGAGAAGTCGAAGTCCAGGTCACAGGCAACGCCGCCCTCAGGGAAGGCCATGGACTCGATGTCCTCGCGCCGTGCGCTGAGCACGCCCTGGGTGCGCTCCCCGTTTCCGTCCTCTTCCCACTGACACCCATCGTCAGCGGTCAGGAAGGTGATGTTGATGACCTCTTCCTCTTGGTCCAAGGTCTCACAGGCCTCGGCCAAATCTTCGGATGAGTTGATGTCGACGTTGCCCTTGCACGAGGTCAGGGCGAGCAGCAGAATCATGGTGCCTCCAGGACCCCCATTATCCTTCAAGGCTGTCCTCCCGTTTGTCACCCCTTCGTCAGGATCGTCCCACCAGATCGAGCAAGGCGTCCGCCCCGGAGACCAGATCGTCCACCAACAAGTCTGGCCCGCTCGCCTCCAGCGTCTCTCGATCGCTCCATCCCGTACACACTGCGACAGCCAGCGCCCCTCCAGCGCGTGCACACGCCACATCCCGGGGGGTATCCCCGATGACGACCGTCAAGTCGAAGGACAGACCTGCTGCGCGCGCCTGTGCCTGCGCGATGGGGACCAGCAGGTTCCGGTCTGCAGCGTCGTCTCCAAAGGCCCCCAGCAGGCGCCCCTGATGCTCGAAGGGCCCAGCCAGGTCCAGAGACTCCAGCTTGATGCGCGCTCCAGTGCGCCAGTTTCCGGTCAGCAGTGCGTTGTGCCCGATGGACGCTGTACGAGGAAGCAAGGCGTGAATACCCGGGCAGAGGCGCGGTGCCTTCTGTGCAAGGCGCCCGCTGAGCAAGGGCAGATAGGCCACTCTGAGGCGCTCCGTCTCCTGGGGGAGACCCGCCGCTTCAAAGGCTTGGCCGGTGATCCCCAAGTCCGTGGCCCCAGCGAAGGAGAGCCCTGAGAAGGCCTTCTCCACACCAAAGCAGAGCTCAAAGGCCTGACTCATACTGGCCCGACCGGCGCCCTCTGTGGAGAGGATTGTGCCGTCGATGTCGTAGAGCCAAAGCACCTTCATGAGGTCTCCAAGAGGGGAAGCACCGCGGAAGGAACCAGGTGCGCAACGCTTAGGCCAGAAGCCAGGCGCTCTCGCACGACCGTGGACGAGACACCTGGAAAAGTCGGGGCATCCGGGACGGGAGGGTAGCCCGCTCGGCCCACCACGATGGGGCTGTAGGCCGCCTCGATGTCCGTCCAGCGGTGCCAGAGGTGCCGTTGGGCCAGGTTGTCTGCGCCGATCACGAGCCGAAAGCTGTGCTCAGGGTGCATTGCAGCGAGCGCCTCCAGGGTGTCGAAGGTGTAGCTGGGCGAGGGCATGGTGGCCTCGATGGTGCACACCTGTGCCCACGATCCCAAGCTCTCTACCAGGGCCTCCAGCCAGCGAACGCGCAGCTCGAAGGGGGTGAGCTTCTTCGAAAAAGCATGGGACGCCGTCGGCACCAACCACACCTGGTCGGCAAGGTCCGTCCACCGCAGCCACGAGGCCACCATGGCGTGCCCCACATGTGGGGGGTTGAAGCTGCCGCCGTACACCGCTATCCGCATGCTCCAGAGCTAACCCGGAGGCCCCATGTCGGCGTCAGACAAGCCCAAGCCAGCGGCCAGTGGCACCGTTCATCGGCCCATCGGTGTCTTCGACTCCGGTGTCGGCGGCCTCACCGTGCTCAGCGCCCTGCGTCAACGACTGCCCAGCGAGGACCTGGTCTACTTGGGCGATACAGCCCGGGTTCCATACGGCACCCGCTCCCCTGAGACGGTGATCAACTACAGCCAGCGGGTGGCCAGCCGCCTTGTGCGCGAGGACATCAAGGCTCTGGTCATCGCCTGCAACACGGCCACCGCCCACGCTCTGGAGGCCCTACAAGAGGCCGGTGCGCGCATCGGATTGCCGGTGATCGGCGTCATCGAGCCCGGGGTACAAGCTGCTCTGACCGCCTCTCGCGGAGGCACCGTCGCCGTACTGGGAACCGAGGGCACCATCCGTGCCGGCCGATACCAGCAAGCCCTGGAACGGGCTGGCACCGCGTCCATTGGGCAGGCCTGTTCGCTGCTCGTGCCCCTCGCCGAAGAAGGCTGGACCACCGGAGAGGTCGCGGAGGCGGTCGCTGAGCGCTACCTGGCGCCTCTGCAAGGTCAGGTAGACACAGCCATCCTGGGCTGCACCCACTTCCCGCTGCTCCGCGAAGTCATCCAAGCGGCCTTGCCCGGCGTCGTGCTCGTGGACTCCGCCGAGACCACCGCCGAGGCCGTTGCTGAGATCCTAGCTGAGCAGGGCCTTCTACAGGCCCCGCGCGCCCCTGCGCCCACCCGTTTCTTGGTCACCGACAACCTCGAGCGCTTCGTCACCGTCGGCCATCGCTTCCTAGGACACGCCCCCGACCCCGTGACCCTGGTAGATTTGCCCGACCCTGAGGGAGCCTTCGCAGCGCCTTGATCCGCCTGTACCATATCGACAAACGCTACGGCGACCACCAAGCCCTCAAGGACGTGAACCTGCACGTGGCGAAGGGAGAGTTCGTCTACGTGACGGGCCCCAGCGGCGCCGGCAAGAGCACCTTGTTGCGCATGCTCTACGGCGCCCTCAAGCCCACTGGCGGCAAGCTCCTGGTCGGCGGGGTGGACGCCTCCAAGCTGCCTCAGAAACGCCTGCCCTTCCTGCGCCGGAACATCGGGGTCGTCTTTCAGGACTTCAAGCTCATCCCCAACCGGAGCGTCGCCGACAACGTCGGGCTGGCTCTGGAGGTCTTGGGCACCCCACGAGCGGAGATCGACCGCCGCGCCCGAGCAGTGCTCAACGTGGTGGGCTTGGCCGGGAAAGAAGAGCGCATGCCCCAGGACCTCTCGGGTGGGGAGCAGCAGCGTGTGGCCGTGGCCCGGGCCATCGTGAACGACCCCGCCGTGCTCCTGGCGGATGAGCCTACGGGAAACCTGGACGGCGCCATGGCCATCGAGGTCATGGAGATCCTGATGTCCATCAACCTGCGCGGCACCACCGTCTTGGTGGCCACCCACGACGCCGGTCTGATGAAGCGCTTCCCTCAGCGAACGCTGCGCTTTGAAGCGGGCCGACTGGTGAGCGGACAGTGATTCAACACATCCTGCGGCGCACCCTGCGCTCCCTCAAAGAGAACTTCTCTCTGAACTTGGTCGCCACCGGCGTCATCGGAGCGACCGTCTTGCTCGCCGGGGTCTACCTCTCGGCCCTACAGACCCTGGACCGCGTGGTGGAGTCCTGGGACCGCGACGCCCACGTCTCAGCCTATTTCCAGCCCGAGATCGAGGTGGAGCTGCGCTTCGCCACCAAGGACCAGATCGCCGCCCGTCAGGAGGTGGCCACCGTCAGCTACGTCAGCGAAGAGGACGCGGCGGCCTACCTGAGTGAGCGGGTCGAGGAGGTCGGCCCCATCCTGGAAGAGCTGGGCCCTGAGGTGCTCCCCGCGAGTCTGGAAATCACCCTGAGCCAGGGCCACGCCACGCCCGCGGAGATCCAAGCCTTCGTGGACTCCATCGACGGCCCCCCATTCGAGCACGTCGACTACGGCCAAGACTGGGTACAGCGCTTCCACACCTTCCTGACGCTCCTGCGCGGCCTGGGGCTGGTCCTCGGTGTGCTGATCTCACTCGCAGCGATCTTCCTGGTCGGAAACACCATGCACCTGGTCGCCTACGCCCGCCGTGCCGAGCTGGAGACCATGAAGTTGGTCGGCGCGACCTGGGGCTTCACCGCCCTGCCCTTCGCCCTGGAGGGCTGCGTACAAGGCCTCATCGGCGGTGGAATGGGACTGCTCGGGGTCTACGCCCTTCACCAAGTCCTGGTCGCCCGTCTCGAAGACGCCCTGGCCCTGGCCCTGGCAGGCGCTGAGCTGAGCTTCCTGGGCGCCGGATGGGCTGTGCTGCTCTTGGGCGCCTCCGTGCTGCTCGGCGTCTGCGGCTGCCTCTGGTCCGTGACCCGCTTCTGGCGGAAGGCCCCATGATCTGGCTGCTCCTGGCCCTCTCCTCGGCGCCTCAGGCCCAGAACCCAGGGGAGATCCTCAGCCGCCTGGCGGACACCGAGCGCGAGCTGCTCGAGGTTCAAGACGAGCTCAGCGAACTGGACACCCAGGCCGAAGCACTGCGTGCGGAGCTGAGCACCCATCAGAGTGCCCTGGACGAAGCCCAAGAGCGCGTCGACGGCCGCTCCACAAAGGTTCGGCAGCTGATCCGCCTGGCCTACCTGCTCAACCGACGCGGCTTTGCCCGCATCCTCTTCTCTGCCGAAGACCCCACCGATCTGCGGCGCCGCAGCTACTACCTTGTCTCCCTGCTCTCCCACACCGACTCCCTGGTGGAGGACTTCCGGGAAGAGCTGGACCAGCGCCAAGCGGCGGTCACCGAAGTGGAGCGACGGCAGGACGATCTGGAGGGTTTGAGAGGGACCCTCGGCGAGAAGAAGACGGAGCTGGAAGCGGAACGGAGTGAGCGCCGAAGCCTGCTCGAACAAGCCCGCGCCAGCGAGGCCACCATGGCCCAAGCCAGCGCCCAGACGCTCTCGGCCCAGACCCAACTCCGGGCCGAGCCCGTGCCGGAGGCGGTCGCTCCCAAGTCCAGCACCAGCTTCCGCGATCTGCAGGGCCGACTGCGCTCTCCTGTGGCCCAAGGGACCCAGCTCAAGGGCTTTGGAGATGGAAACCGCGGTGTGGACCTATTGGCGCCCCCCTACTCCACCGTCCGCGTCGTCGCCGACGGTGTGGTCGTTCGCGGCGAGCCCATCCAAGGTTTGGGAATGACGATCGTGGTCGATCACGGCGATGGATACAGCACCGTCTATGCCCACCTGGGCCAGTCCAAAGTGCGCAAGGGCCAGGAGGTCAAGCGCGGCGACTACATCGGCGTGGTCGGCGAGACGGGCGTGGTCGACGGACGGGGTCCTCGGGTGCACTTTGAAGTGCGCTATCGCAACACCCCACAGAACCCTGCCGACTGGATGGGGTCATAGCCAACATGAACGTCCTCAAGAACGCTGCGGTCCGTGCCTTCCTGCTCACCTTCGCTGTCCTCATGGGCGGTCTCTTCCTTGGCCAGTGGACCGGCAAGGCCGTGTACGCGCAGGTGCAAGCCCCCTACGAGGGCCTGGATACCTTCACCCGCGCCCTGACCCAGATTCAGGTCAACTACGTCGAGGAGCGCAGCACCGAGCAGCTGGTGCAGGCTGCCATCGCCGGCATGACCGACGCCCTGGACGAGCAATCGGCCTACTTTGACCCCGAGACTTACGCGCGCCTCAAGGAGCACACAGAGGGCACCGGCTCCGGCATCGGTGTGACCGTGCAGCCAAGCGAGGCTGGACTGCTCATCACGGAGATCATCCCAGGCGGTCCCGCGGACCTGGCTGGCGTGGTCGAAGGCGACCTGCTCCTGGCCATCGACGACGAAGACATCTTGGACTGGCCCCTGGAGAAAGTCGCCAAGCGCATCCAAGGCCCCCGTGGCTCGGAGGTGCTGCTCAGCCTGCGTCGCAAGGGCGCGCTGGTGCGCATCCCCGTCATCCGAGACCAGGTGCACACCTCCGCCGTTCAAGGTCGCTTGGTACAGACCGGCTTGGGCTACATCCGCCTGGAGCACTTCCAGCGCCGCAGCGGTCAGGAGCTCTTGGACGAGAAAGCACGCCTGGAGAGCCTCTCCGGTGGCCAACTCCAAGGTCTGGTCATCGATCTGCGCTCGAACCCCGGAGGCTTGTTGGAGGAGGCCGTGGTCGTCTCCAACCACTTCCTGGACTCTGGCACCATCGTGCAGACCCAAGGTCGACTGGGCCAAGCCACAAACGAGGTCCACACGGCCACAGCCGAGAACACCGACACCGAGACCCGGGTGGTCATCCTGATCAACGGCATGTCGGCCTCGGCCTCGGAGATCGTCGCCGGCTCATTGCAGGAGGCCGGACGGGCTCAGCTTGTGGGACAGGTCTCCTACGGCAAGGGATCGGTCCAGTCCTACTACGAGTACCCAGACAACAGCGCCCTCAAGCTCACCATTGCCCGCTACCTTCTGGGATCCGGCCGGCACCTGGAGCGCGGCAAGGGCATCGAGCCGGACCATCAACTGGAGCTGCAGAGTGGCTCGGACCCCAGGCAGGCGCTCTTGGAGCAGCTGGCCCTGACCGAGATGGACGAAGCCGAGCGCGAAGAGCTGGTTCGCCTTGCACTAACCCTGCCTGCACCACAGCGCGCCCCCCTCTCCCCTTCCTTTGAAGGGCCCGTCAGCGAGCGCGCGAAGAACGACGCCCAGCTTGCCCTGGCCCTAAAGCTAGCGCTTCCCTGAAGGGCCGCCCGCGCTCTCCAAGGAGCGCAGCTCTCCATAGAGCCGGGAGAGCTCCACAAAGGCCTTGGCGACCACCTTGGGGTTCGCGCCGCTCTGGGTACCTGCCTTGCGTGGGTAGTGACGCACGGGGAGCTGCTTGAGGCGAAAGCCTTCCGCCCGCGCACGCACCAGGATCTCCGAGTTGATGAAGGCCCCCACCGACTGAATCGGAATGGCCTCGAGCACACGTCGGTTGAAGACCTTGAAGGCGCAGTCCACGTCCCGAACCTTCAGATCGAAGAGCAGGTCGATGAGCTTGCCCCAAGCCCAGGCGTTGACCAGGCGAGGCAGCGGATCTGAGCGTGGGCTGCGGTAGCCGGCGATGATGTCGTAATCATCGGCGTAGGCCAGCAGCTTGGAGATCTCCCGCAAGTCGAACTGCAGATCCGCGTCCGTGAAGAAGACCAGGTCCAGGCGCGCGGCCAACAAGCCCGTCCTCAGCGCCGCGCCGTAGCCGCGGTTGGCCGCATGGTGGATGCAGCGAACCCGGGGGTCCTCCTCTCCAAGCGCATCGACCTTTGCCCGCGTGGCATCCGAGCTACCGTCGTCCACAACGATGACTTCAAACTCGCGCTGGAGCTCTTGCATCGTGCGGATGGCGCCCTGAACCGAGGCTTCGATGTTCTCCGCCTCGTTGAAGGCTGGGAAGACGATGGAGACCGAGGCACCCACCTCAGTATTCGCTCAGATCCATCTCGCCGACGAGGTCATGGTCGGCAGCCTGCACGATGCGGCATGGCAAGACATCGCCCGCCTTGGCTCCCGGAGGAATGGAGGTCACGAAGACCTGTCCGTCGACCTCTGGCGCTTGGGTCATCAGGCGACCACTCAGCAGGAGGTCGGACTCACCGGAGACGCCGTCCAGCATGACCTGTACCGTCTGGCCGACCAGCTCCTCGTTGGCCGCGCGGCTGATCTCTGCCTGCACCTGCATCAGGCGTGCCTGACGCAGCTCCCGGATCTCCTCAGGTACTTGGTCCGGCAGCTCGGCCGCCGGCGTCCCGTCTTCCTGGAAGTAGGTGAACACGCCGACGCGAGAGAACTTCTGCTCGCGCACAAAGTCCTCCAGAACGGCAAAGTCGTCCTCGGTCTCGCCAGGGAATCCGACGATGAAGGTCGTGCGGATCGCGATGTCGGGGATGGCTTCCCTCACCCGAGTCAGGATCCGCTCTTGTCCCGCACGGGTGACCCCGCGCTTCATGGCCTTGAGCATGGGCCCGGAGGCATGCTGCAAGGGCATGTCCAAGTAGGGCAGGACCTTGGGCTCCTCGGCGATGGTCTTGAGGAGATCATCGGGCAGGCCGATTGGGTAGGCATAGTGGATGCGGATCCACTCGATGCCCTCGACCTTGGCCAAGGCGCGCAGCAGCTCGGCCAGCTTGGGCTTGCCATAGATGTCGCGCCCGTAGGCCGTGCTGTCCTGGGAGACCAGGTTCAGCTCGCGCACACCACCGGCTGAGAGCTTGGCGGCCTCGACCACCAGCGACTCGATGGTGCGAGAACGCAGCTTGCCTCGCAGCTGCGGAATGATGCAGAAGGTGCAGCGGTGATTGCATCCCTCCGAGATCTTCAGGTAGGCGCTGTGGCCTGCCCAGGAGTTGACCCGTGGGGCCATCTCGTCGTGGATGTACATGGGCACATCGACGAAGCTCTTGGGCGCCATCGCATCACGAGACTTGAGTACGTCGGAGATCCGGTGGTACTCGCCGGTCCCCAAGAAGTGATCCACCTCCGGCAGCTCCCCTTCCAGGGACTTGCCGAAGCGCTGAACCATGCAGCCAGTGACGACCAGCTTGGAGCAGCTCCCCTCTTCCTTGAAGCGGGCCATCTCCAGCACGGTCTCGATGGATTCTTCGGTCGCAGGCTGAATGAAGCTGCAGGTGTTGACGACGATTACGTCCGCCAACTCCGGCTCGTCCACAAGCTCGAAGGGTCCCTCCTGCAGCTTTCCAACCATGACCTCTGAGTCGACCCGGTTCTTGGGACAACCCAAACTCACTAGATGTACGCGCTGCAAGACGGCTCCCAATCAGATCTTGGTGGGGTCTATCACCTCTACGCCCTTGGGCACCACGAAGGTGAATGTGTCCTTCTTGAGCACTGGGTTGAGCTTCAGGTTCGAGAAGGCGTAGTTGGTCGTCCCATCGAAGATGTCGGTCAGGGTCACGCTCTCCAGCTTGTAGTCGCTCTTGGCGACCACAAGCTCGATCTGCTTGTAGTTGCTCTCCAAGCCAGCCTTGGGCTTGAGCACCACCGCGTAGGAGTTGGCGCTGGCCTCACCCATGCTGGTCTCGAACTTCTCGTCCAGGCTGCCCAGGTCGCCCAGGATGTCCATCGCCATGGCACCAGAGGCAGAGCTGCTCAGGTCTTCGTAGACGTGAACTTGCTTGTCGCCAGGCAGGTACATCCAGAGCTTCACACCATCGGAGACCACCAAGCTTCCACCCTCGGCATTGGAGGTCGTGTCCCAGCGCATTTGGCGCGGCTTGGCAAGGCTGACGGAGCCCTCCATGGTCAGCTCAAAGGCTGAGCTCTTGGTCGTCTGCTGAAAGTCTGCGCTCAGAGACTCAACATTGGAGTAGGTCGACTCAACGGCCTTGACGAGCTCCACGACGTTCGCCGGGGCAACAGCGTCCGCGGGAGCTGGGGACTCCGCGAGTACCGGCGTAGCGACTGCCACGCTGAGGAAGGCGGCTGCAAAGAGGGGGCGGAGGTACTTCAAGGTGACTTCCTGGCAGGAATCGTGGGGGTAGCCTGGGGATGCGTTGGCCGCAATGGCCCCGGTGTCTGCATGCCAAGACGCCAATGATCGAAGAATCATTCAGCCAAAGACAAAAGGCGACAGACGAGTGTGAGACCCCGGAGAGAGGTCTAAGCGTCAATGGGATCGACGAGGACCTTTCGAGGGCGCGCACCGTCAGCCGGACCAACCACCCCGTCCCGCTCCATCATGTCCATGATGCGGGCGGCGCGGTTGTAGCCAATCTTCAGGCGACGTTGGATCATCGAGGTGCTGGCCTTTCCAGCTTCGGCCACGATCTGCACTGCCAAGTCGTAGCAGTCGTCGTAGTCATCGTCGGCCATGTCCCCTGGCCCCTCGTCCTCTTGCACCCGGATCTGGGCATCGTAGGAGGGCTCCGCCTGGTCCTTCCAGAACTCCGTCACCCGGCCCGCCTCATCATCGGAGACAAAGGGCGCATGGAGACGCTGAAGGGCAGAGACGCCAGGAGGCAGCAGCAGCATGTCTCCCTTGCCCAAGAGGGTCTCGGCGCCGTTCTGGTCCAAGATGGTCCGACCGTCGGTCTTGGAGCGCACCTGAAAGGCGATTCGGGTCGGCATGTTGGCCTTGATCAGGCCCGTGATGACGTCGACCGAAGGACGCTGGGTCGCCACGATCAGGTGGATGCCACAAGCACGCGCCTTCTGGGCGAGACGCACGATGGACTCCTCCACTTCCTTGGAGGCCACCATCATCAAGTCCGCGAGCTCGTCGATGACAATCACGATGTAGGGAAGCTTCTTTGGCTCCGGAGGCGTCTCGTCCTTTGGCAGACCACGTGGCGCGTAGCGACGGGCCTTCTTGGGCGTCCAGTCCTCGGTCTCCCGCTCTACCTTGTTGTTGTAGTTCTCGATGTTCCGGGTTCCCCAGCGTGCCAGGATCCGGTAGCGCTCATCCATCTCGTTGCAGGCCCACTTCAAGGCGGCGTTGGCCAGCTTGGGCTCGGTGACGACCGGGTGCAGCAGGTGAGGAATGTCGTTGTAGAGCTCGAACTCCAGCATCTTGGGGTCAATCAAGATCATGCGGAGGGTCTCGGGGGTGCGGTGGTAGAGCATCGTGACGAGCATTGCGTTGACCCCCACGCTCTTGCCCGAGCCCGTGGTTCCACCCACCAGAAGGTGAGGCATCTTGGCCAAGTCGCCAAAGTAGGGCTTGCCCGCAGGGGTCTTGCCCAGCGCCATCGGCAGCAGCCAGTCCTTGTCCCGGAACTCCTTGCTGGCCAACATGTCCCGGTACCAGACCGTCTGACGGCTCTTGTTCGGGATCTCGATGCCCACCACGCCCTTGCCAGGGATGGGCGCAACAATGCGCACGCGCATGGCGCGCATGGCCATCGCGATGTCATCCGAGAGCCCCGCGATGCGGGAGACTTTGACCCCGGGTGCAGGCAGGTACTCAAAGATGGTGATGACGGGGCCCGGACGGATGGCCACGACTTCGCCATTGATCTTGAAGTCCGCCAGCTTCTCGGTCAGGGCCTTGGCCTGAAACTTGAGGGCCTCCTCGTCCAGGATGCCGACGTTGCGGTCGTGCTGGTCCAGGATGCTGAGAGGGGGCAGCTCGTAGATGATCTCAACGTCGTCAGGACGTGCGATCACAACACCGCCATCGTCCTCGCCGCCAGACATCAGGTTACCTGCTTCGATCTTGGGTCCCAGATCTGGGGCTCCGGTCGCCGGACGACCCGCAGCGCTCTCCTTTGTCCTCGGAGTCCGACGCTGTGCGGGCCGCTTGGGCTTCTCGGCCACGACCTCCGGCACGTCTTCCACCGAGGGTGGATCGGGAAGGATGACCTCCTCGTAGTCTTCCTCCACGTCCTCCATCGGAGGTGCGGCAGGCTCAGGAGTCAGAAAACGTGGCTCGGGCAGGTCTTGGGCAGCCGAGGGCGCCGGACGGTGAACTGGCTCTTGGTAGACGCTCCCGTCCCCCATCGCGCGCTCCCCCACATAGGGTGCGGGCGTCGGCACAGGCGTGGAGACGCTGCGCGGGGACGCGTCCGCCCGGGGAATGTCGTAGATGCTGGGCGCCATGCCGCGTTCACGGGCCTGGGTACGCGGTCCACGGCTGGCCGCTTTGGGCGCCGGTGAAGGACGAGCAGCTTCAAAGTCGTCCTCAAGGCTGGCGATGTGAGCCGGGGTGACCGGAGTCGCGCCGATCCCGGTCGGCTCATACTCAACCTCAACGACCTCGCGAGAGGCGACCTGAGTTGGGACTGCGGCGTCCATGGGGGCGCTGGCGTCAAAGCGCACGCCCGTCAGCCCACCGTCCACGGTGACCACTGGCTCTGGACGACGCGGAGGCCCTCCCCGACCGCCAATCGGAATCTCCAAGGGGGCCAACTCGGGTGGGCGCGCACCCACCACACTGGCGGGAGGGGCCTCGTGAACGGAGCGCTCATCACGCTCATCGCTGCTGCGTGGCATCTTCATCTTTGGAGGCTCGGGGCCCTCCTCCCAACGCTCAACCGCAGGCTCCGGCCGCGCAAAGGCAGCAGCGACCCACTCTTTTGCCCGCACCAAACCGTCGCTGGCCAGCTGAGCTGCGCCCGCCGCACCTTGGCGAACCACCGGCGCCTGACCCTCGACGGCCTTGACCCCCTTCCCTGCGATGGCCTCCCAGTTGATTCCGAAGGCGACGGTTGCAGCAGCCAAGAGCAAGGCCAAGACCAGCACGTAGCTACCAACGGTACCTACATGGTCCAGAAGCCAACCCGCGCTGACCTGCCCAAGCCAGCCACCCTTGGGAAACCATCCAGCGTCCTCGCCTGCGGTCAACAAGCCCAGAAAGCTTGAGAACCACCAAACCCCCAAGCCTCCGACCGCCAGTTTTCCAAAGGTCGCGCTTGGCTTCCTCAGAAAGCGCATCAGCAACCAGACCTGGGCAAGAGCCAGGGACCATGCACTCAAGCCGATGCCCTGGTAGAGCAGGTCTGAGAGCATGGCCCCCCAACGACCACACCAGTTCGCAACCTCAGAGGTGCTGGAGCGGTGGAAGAAGCTGGGATCCGTTGGCGCATACGAGGCCAGCGCGAGCAGGCTGAAACCCGAGAAGGCAGCGATGATCAGGTAGCGAACGCCACGCCGAGCCACCGGAGAGATCGTGGGAAGCGCCCGTGTGCCAGCCTTGGCTGGTGCCTTGGCGCGTGCCCGAGGGCTGCGCTTGGCGGGGGTTCTCTTTGGGCTTGCGCTTGTCTTGGTTTTGGCCACGTTTTGTCCCACTGCTCCGATGGACAAGGGTAGCGCAAAAGCCTTGACACGTCATCTGAAACCCTCCTGTCATACCTGAGCATCAGTAGCTCATCGCTCCTGTCACTTGACAGGGGACACCAACAGTGTCAGCTTGCCTTGTGAAGACCCCAGTTCTAGTCATTGGTGGAGCCGGCTACATCGGCTCCCATGCGGCCTTCCTGCTCAAGCAGGCCGGCTACCCTGTCGTGATCTACGACAACCTGAGCACTGGCCACATCCAGGCCGTACAGGCCCTGGAGCTGCCCCTGGAGCTCGGGGACATACGGGACGCCGCGCGACTCGGCGCAGTGCTCGATGAGCACAAGATCGGGGCGGTCATGCACTTCGCAGCCTTGGCGCTTGTCGGAGAGTCCACTCACTTCCCTGCCCGGTATTTCGACGTCAACGTAGGCGGAACAGCGACCTTGGCACGCGCAATGTGTGCCCGGGGCATCGCCCCATTGGTCTTCTCGTCCACCTGCGCGGTGTACGGAGCGCCTGAGCACCTTCCCGTGACCGAGGCCAACGCAAAGTCCCCCGAGAGCCCATACGGCCACTCCAAGTGGATGGCTGAGCAGGTGCTCGAGTCTTGCGCCGCACAGGGGTTGCGTGCCGCTCGCCTACGCTACTTCAACGCAGCGGGTGCCCACCCGGAAGGCTTGCTCGGCGAGAGCCACAGTCCAGAGACCCACTTGATCCCCTTGGTTCTGCAGGCCGTCCTGGGCCAGCGGCCTCCCCTTCAAGTCTTTGGGCGGGACTACCCGACCCCCGATGGCACCTGCATACGCGACTACATCCACGTCATGGACCTGGCGCGGGCACACTTGGCTGCCTTAGAGCACCTGTTGGCTGGAGGCAGTGGCGGTGCCTGGAACCTGGGCACCGGTCAGGGCACCTCGGTCTTGGAGATCATCCAAGCTGTTGAGCGGGTGACCGGCCAGCCTGTTCCAAGGAAAGACGCCCCAAGGCGGGCAGGCGACCCGGCCAGAATCTGGGCTCATCCAGCAGCGGCTCAGTCTGCCTTGGGATGGACCCCTGAATGGACTGACCTAGATGCAACGGTTGAGAGCGCCTGGCGCTGGGCCCAGAGCCCAAAGTACTGAGGGCCAAGGCGCCCAGTCTCGCCAACGGAGCTGAATTTGCCTCCTGAATCTCCAGAGTAGAAAAGGCCCTCCCGCTGTTGCGGGAAGGCCTTTCTACTCTGTGCGCAACTGCCTTAGTAGGTCAGCTTCATACCGAGCTGGAATCCCACATCGTCATACTCGATGCTGGCCAAAGCCGGTGTGTCCGCAGAGACACGGCGACGCCAAGTGCTTCCTCCATTGAGGGTCAGCCAATCGGTCGCATCGTAAGACAAGCCCGCCGAGGTCGAGAGCACGTGGTCGTTGCGAACCACCTCTCCAGCGTATGCCTCAAGACGGTAGTTCCCTTCCAGACGGAGGTCCCAGCGACGCGCAAGGGCGCCGTTGTACCGGGCAAAGCCGCTGTTGTAGGTCACGTAGTTGGTGAACCAACTGTCTTGGAAGTCTCGCTTGTAGCCAGCGGAGAAGGACTGCCCGGTGACAGGCGTCCAAGTGACGGAGCCATAGGCGAGCAAACCAGCGATGCCCTTGAGGTCTGTGTCCCAGCCCTCGCTTGGGTCCAGCTCGTCTCCCCAGACGTTGTTGTTCAGGGAGGCCGCGTAGTCCAGTACGGACTGCTCATCGTAGGTGGTCTGGCCGTAGCCAATCAGGGCGTTCACGACGACCTTGTTGGTCACGCGGCCCTTGATCCCTGCTGTCGCACGCCAGCCCCAACCATCCGGCATCGCCAGACCGTTGCCGGTGTTCTCGTTCGGCTCGTCGTCGCCCGCGGTCGTGACCACGTTGCGTTCCCAGTCGAACTTCTCGACTTGGCCGTCCAGAACCAAAGCCGTGCGCGGGAAGAACTCCCACTGCGAACGCAAAGCGCCGCCGTAGCCCAGCTTGTTGTTCACGCGGCTGCCGGAAACCAGCTCGGAGCTGCCTTCGTTGCCGTCGTACTGGTCGTAGAGAAAGAAACCACCCAAGTCGAAAGACAAGGCATTGCCAGGAGAGAGCACGATGTACCCGCCCGTGTCATTACGCGTGCGGGTGATCAGCGCGTCATCGGCGAACTGGGACTCAATGGGTCGGTTCGAGACCGCGAAGCTCTCTTCCAGGCGCACACCAACCAGACCGTTCGGGAGAATGTGAAGGTTCCCGAAGACGTCGAAGTTGTTGAATTGGTCCAGGTTTGCAACGTTGTAGCTGCTGTTCTGGCTCTTCGAGCTCGCGAAGAACTTGCGCACGCCGTAGCTCGCGCCCATCTCCAGGCTGACCTCGTTCGTGAGCAAGCTCAACTTCAGTCCAGGAGTAGCGACAAAGGCCGACCCTCGGACTGTACCCTGCTCGCCCACTGCCGGAAACAGCGGGTTCTCCTCTAGGTAGAGGTTGGAACGCCACTCGTAGCCGAGCTTTAGGCTCGGCACGACCTCGGCCGAACCTACTTTGACATGGTCTCCAGCTTCCGCAAACGCGGCGCTCGGGGACAAGCCGACGCTGATTAGGGACAACACGAGTGCGCCCTTCATTGCCCGGCTGTAGCCGAATGCTCCCATCGATCTGCCTCTGCGTGGATTGACTGCGCGGTTTGGTGCTCAGTGCAGCGGGCACTGTCACACCTTCGAGGACATCGCGCAACCCCTCGCGATGTCACTCTCTTTCATCTGCTCTACTCGAAAGGGCTCGTACTCGGCGGCTCATCGCCAATGCCGAAGTTTCCGTCATCGATCGATTCAGTGTCCCCACTGCTGTCAGCGAGTGCCTCGTTCGAGACATCGACGCTGACATCACCTGGAGCAGTGCCATCGTCCCGTGTGCAGGCCTCGGCTTCGGCGCGGAACTGACGTACCTTGCCTTGTGCCACAGCTAGCTTGCGGAACTCCTGCTCCGCCCGCTCAGTCTCGCCAGCCGCGAGAGCATCTTGCATGCTCGCCTTCGCAGACTCAGAGACCTGAGCCAAAGCAGCGATCGCGGAGAGCTTCTTGTTCAGGCACTGGACCTGGTAGACGTCGCTCTCTTTCTCAGCAGCGGCCAGCATCTTCTGTACATCCTGCGCGGCGTCCCCCATTTCGGAGACAGCCTCGTTGGCAAAAGACACCATCTCGCTTGGAGACGTGCTGGTGGACTGCTCAAGGTTGCCTGTAGCGCCAACATCCTGTGCCATCGCAATTGACGACGAAGACAGGATGCCCGCAAGGGTAAAGGCGAATGCGAACTTGGTGATTCGAGTCATGGAAGACCCTCCACTTGGAAACTAACTCAGTCTGCATCGTAGAGGCTGAACTTTGGAGTGTCAACCTATAGGGGACAGAGACCTAAAGTGATCATCGGCAGAAGCAAGCTGCACCTTGAGGGGATCAGAGCGAAAAGAGGCGGCCAAAGGCCGCCTCTTACATCCCCTCTGTCTTGCCAGACTTAGCTGGAAGGACTCAGGACGAATGGGTAGACAATGTCGCCTTGGATCTCCTCAGGGAACTTCCACTTGCGGACCTTGCCGACGATGCACTTGCCGAGAGGGTCGGAGCCGGTGCTGTTCCCGAAGACCGAGGCGCTTGCGACGCGTCCCTTGTTCACGGTGAACTGAACCTCGACACGTCCACTCAAGCTCGGGTCGTTCTTCAGTTGAGCCTCGTAGCAGTACTTGACCTGGCCGCTGTACTTGCGAACAACCTTCTGGACCGAGGCGGTATCGCCCTCTTCCAGCATGGCATCCGCTTGGCCGAGCTGCACACCACCCTTGACGGCGGTCGCTGGGCCCGAGCCTACGCCCGCCTCACCAGTCGTTCCACCTTTCAAGTCGCCGATGCCCGCAGTCGTCCGAGGACCGCCACCGGCGCCCTCCTTCGCCTTGAGCCCAGCATCGGTCGCAACGTCCACGCCAGTGACCGATGCAAGAGCAGCATCGAGATCCTGTCCGGCAAAGTCGTCGCTACCAAAGAGGTCTTGAACCTTGCCTTCGCTACCAGACTCGCCACGGGTACCAATGATGGCAGCCAGCAGCGGGTTGTTGGCAACCTCGGCCTGGGCCTTGGCGCGGCGCGCTTCGGCTGCCGCCTCCGCAGCGGCTTGCTTCTCAGCTTCCGATTGCGGCTTCTTATCCACGACGTCTGGTTTCACCTTGTCAGGTGCCTCAGCATCATCGCGTTCAATCTTCTCGCCTTCAGCATCCGGATCCACTTCGGGCTCGATCACCTCGGGGGGATCGTTGTCCGACGGTTCCATGATGATCTCGGTGAAGCGATCCGGGATCTCTTCAATCGCGACCCGCTCAACGGGCTCCGCGTTGTACACGTAGATCATCAAAACGGTCGCCAGCGCGGTGAACAGTCCCAAGAAACCAAAGAAGACGGGATCGTCTTCCTCGATCAGCTTGGGGCGGAAGTCCATCTTCGCGCCAGCGCGCATCGGCTCTGGGGGCGGCGGGACGAACTGGAAGAGGATGGTCACCCCGTCCACGCTCACCTTGCCGCGGTTGCCCTCAGAGAGGGGCAGGACAAAGTCCGTCCCCTTTCGAACTGCGTCGCCGCGTTGCTTGAGCTGCTCCAGGGGCACGATCGCGTTTTTATACGAGATCTTGCCTTCCATGCCGTCCGTAAAGTGGAGGATGTACCCACCACCTTTCTTGGGCTGAAAGAGCTGAAAGCGCTTGGGCAGCGAGGTCGGTGGGAAAACGAAGAGGTTCTTGGTGGACTCGCCAACCGTTACCTCTTCGCCTGCCTTGATCAGGCGCTCCTGAACGATCTTGCCGTCCTGGACAACGCCGATCCTAAGGACCTTCTGCTGCTGGGTCTGTCGCTTCGCCTTGGCCATTTCCTAGAGTCCCCGGTGATTGCTGCGCTTGAGCCGGAGCAGCTCAGTTCCGTCAGACCACGTGTTCCCGATTGGGTTCACAAAAAGCTCCTTGGATTGCAGCCACGTCAGTGTAGCAGGTGGGAAGTGGGCTGGCCTAGTGGGAAGAGGTTCCCGTAAGTGCCATGTAGTTCTGATCGGCTCAAACTCGGTGCGCTTGACCCCAAAGCTTGGATCCGAAAGGGCGGCGCCGGCAAAAATCGCCAACCCCGCCCTTTTAGACCCCGGAGGGGCGCACAAGCAGAACCTACTCGGTCTTGTAGACCACGAACTTGAACTCGCTAAACTGTGCCTGACCGGCCGTATACATCACCTCACGAATGACGGTGAAGGGCAGAGTCTGGTCACATTGCAGCAAGATGCGGCCCTTAAAGGCGTGCTGCTCGCTACCGGATGCTTCGCCGAGAGCCTTGGCCTGCTCAGCTTTGTCCAAGAGACGATCGTACAGGTCAGTGATCATCTGACCCTTCTTCTCGTCCTCAGGAACCGCGATCATCATCTGACCAGGGTTCTCCTCATCCTGCACCGTAGTGAGGTTGAGGACCGGAACACCGTCCACCAGAATCTCGGTCTTGGAGACCATGAGTTGGACAGCCAACTCAGGAGCCTTCTTGGCCGTGGAGGTGGGCAGCTGCATGTCACCCGAAGGGGTGACCGTGACCTCGGTCGAGGCATAGCTCTTGAGCAGGAAAACCAAGATGATGGTCATCATGTCCATCATCGAAGTGATGGCCAGCTCTTCACGCTTTTGAACGCGCTTCTTTTTCTTGAGTGCCATGTTGGGCTCCTACTGCGCGCCGCCGGCGATGACCACGAAGGGAAAGAGCTCACGAGAAGAGTCATCCTCTCCCTTCTGAGTCTTGTCTTCGCGCGTCGAGTCCATGGTGCGAACGATGACTTCGTACTGAATACGGCCTTCGGGCACTAGGATGACGTTTTGGTCATCAGGATACTCGTCCTTGATCAGGCTGAGCATGCGAGTGAGTTCCTCGTAGTCGTAAGACTCCGCAGAAGTACAAGGCCGTTCGGCACAGGGAATCGTGGGCTCTGGGTCGCCCTCCGCTTCCTCGCCTTCAGCACCTTCTTCCGCTTCGCCTGTCACGACGCCGTTGTCGCCCAGGACAGTAAAGCCCTGATCGGTCACAGCGATCGACAACATCAAAGGCGGCTCATCCGGCTCCTCCTGAACCTCCTGCGGCGGGCCAATGGCCGGCAGCGTGGAGTCGATGACTGCGAGCGTTACAAACTGCGCAGACATCAATAGGAATGGAATCAGAATGGTGACCAGGTTCATGATCGGGACCAAGTCCAGAGGTGCTTCCTCTGCGGTCCGACGCCCCTTTCCAGCCATCTGGGAGTCTCCAGCTTAAGTGGCCTCGACCGAAGCCGAGGTAGCTGGGCCCGTCTCAGAGTGAGACAAACCCATCGAAATTAAAGAATCAGCTCAGGCGCCTGCGGCGTCTTTCTGATCCAAGGTGCCACGACGGCGAGCTGCAAGCAGGTTCACGGTCTTGAGGGCGTACTGGTCCACGTCGTCCATAATCTTGGTCGTCCGGTCCACAATGACGGAACTGAAGAGCAAGGTAGGGATAGCGACGATCAGACCGGACATGGTCGTGAACATTGCGGTGGAGATACCAGCGGCAAGCAGCGTACCCTTGGTCTCGGCGGATGCGTGAGCAACGGCCTCGAACGCCAGGATCAAGCCCTGGATGGTACCCAGCAGACCGGTCAAGGTGGCGACATTCGCCAACATGGCCAGGTAGCCGGTGCGCTTGCTGAGCTGGGGGAAGACCTCAAGAACGGCCTCCTCCACTGCGTTCTGAATCTCAGTGTCGCTGCGGTTGGCCCGCGTCAGACCGCTCTTAAGCACGCGTGGCAGAGCCGCATTTGGCTCCGCGTTGCAAAGCTTAATTGCGCGGTCAATGTTGTTCGCCATGATCAGCTTTTGGATCTGGGCGAAAAACGCGGTTCCGTTGATGTTCGCGCGGAACAAGATGTAGTAGAAGCGCTCGGCAGAGATGGCGAGAGCAAAAACAGCGATTCCGAGAAGCGGCCACATGAAGGGGCCGCCCTTCTGCATGGCGTCGACGAGCCAGTTCATGAGGAATCAATCTCCGAGAGGGGGTGTAGTTCGAGGGAGCCCGAATTGGGCAGGCGTCCTGTCTTGCCGGTATGGCTCCCTCAAAGGGAGAGGTGTTTCAGGACCCCGGCAATCTACAACAGCGGGTCGACTCTTTCACGGTGGGATTGTGAAGAGACGGTCAGCCAATCGCTGACAGGGTCCAATTCCGGCGTTTCCAGGCCACCTGAAGCACTTGACAGCGCGGTTTTGAAGCGGTTTGTCTAGAGACTGCAAGGCTCTTCTCTTCCTTAGGACCTTCGTTTTTTTCGCCAGCTCACATGAGAGCAGGATCCAGACGGCGCGCCCAGAGACAGAAGACCCGGCCACTGGGGCCGGGTCTTAGGAATCGACGGGTCGCTGAGCCCTAGAAAGGGCGCTTCTCTACCGACTCAATAATCTTCGGCACGAAGCTCTCTTCGAGCTCCAGGTCGTAGTCGCTGTTCAGGTTCTGGCGCGTCACGAAGATTTGAACGGAGGGCAACTGCACCTCGCCAACGATCTCTTCCGCCTCGAACATGGTGACCCGCGTCTGGGCGGCCGCCACACTGGCAACTAGAGCTGAGGCACCGAGAGCCAAAACAACAGCGGCCAGCGTCTTCTTCAGGGCCTTGTGCGTCATCACTGGGTACCTCCCCATGGGTTGGATGCTTCTTCTTCCGAACCCGCAGGCTCAGTGGCGCCTTCCGGGGCAGGATCAGTCGGGGCAGGGTCAGCCGGGGCTGGCTCAGGTACCGGCGCAGGCTCAGCTGGAGCAGGCTCAGCGGCTGGTGCTGGCTCGGCCGCAGGTGGTGGCGCGGGCTCGGGCTCCGGCGCAGGTGCCGCGGTCTTGGCGGCCTTGGCCTCCTGCTCCTTCTTGCGCGCCTCCATCTTCTTGCGACGCTCTTCCAAGCGGCGGACCTTCTCCTGCTCCTTAAGGGTGGCCTCGATGTAGCCATCGGCCACAGCGGCGTCACCGCCCATGGATTTGTACATCTCGTACGCCTCCACAGCCATGTCGTAGTTCTTGAGGTAGTCCCCGTAGAGGATCCCCAAGTTCAGATGAGGCTCGGGGCCGGGCTCCAAGACCAGAGCCTTCTGGTACGCGGCAGCGGACTCTTCGTAGCGACCCACTCCTCGGTATGCGATTCCGAGGTTGTAGTAGATCGCGACCTCGTTGGGTGAGATCTCCCTGGCCTTCTCCAACAGCGGAACAGTGTCACCAAAGTTCCGGTTGTCCAGGTAGTAGTCCGACAACCAGATTCGGGCAGCGACCAGGTTGGGGTCCAGCTCAAGGGCCTTGATGTAATTGTCTCGGGCCGAGGCTGGCTTGTCCTGCATCTGGTAGATGCGGCCCAGTACCAGGTAGAGCTTGGAGTCATCCCCGCCCTTGACGGTCGTCAACGCCTTCTGGACGATGAAATTGGCCAAGTCCAGGCGGTCCATGTCGATGTAGACCAAACCCAAGACGGCGTAGACGCTCTTGGCGTTGGAGTCGATTCGCAGCGCTTCTTTGGCCGCGGCTTCCGCTTCTTGGAGTCGCCCCTGAGAGCGAAGGGATGCGATCAAGCCTGCCCAGATGTCCATGTTCTCGGGCGCTTTGGTCAGACCTTGGCGGTAGCGCTGCTCTGCAGCCTTGTAGCCCTTGGTCGTGAGCTCACGCATCTCCATGGCCCCTAGGTTCACGTAGGCAGGACCATAGGTGTCATCCGCGGCCAGGGCGCTCTGATAGGCCTTCTGCGCCCGAACAGCGTCCTTCTGGTACTCATAGGCAAGCCCAAGGTTGAACCAAGCCACGACGTTGTCGCGATCCTCTTTGACCACCTGCTCGAGAATGCCAGCGGCTTGAGCCGCGTTGCTCGGGTTGGTCAACAGGGCGACAGCCTCATTCACCTGGCCACGCTGCTCCTCTTCAGGAGAGAGCTTGGGTCCAGTTGGAGCGGTCTCAACGACCCCCCAATCTGCCGGCGTCTCAGTGGCTTGCACCGCCTCAACCTGGGTGACCGGAGGCTCAACCTCAACGGGCTTGGGGCAAGCGAGAAAGAGGACAAGGGAAAAGACCATCACTGGGCACCTTCCGCTTCGTCCGCGGTGGGCTCGGGTTCAGCTTGCTCAATCGGTTTGTCCACCGAGGGCATCACGGCCGCAGCCGCTTGCCCACGAAGCTCAGCCTTCTCCAGTGGGTATTGGGAAGGGTTGATGTCGTTGAGAGCCAGAATGGACCGATCGATCCACACGGAGGAGCGCTTCTCATTTGCCGACTTGGTCAAGTTGGCCTCGAAGCGCGCGATCGCCTTCTCCTCGAGGGGGATGGCCAAGTCACTCAGAGCGCTCTCCCACTGGGTCTCGAGCTCCCAGAGGAAGTCCTCGTCCCCTTGCGCAAGCGCGGAGAGGTCCGTAGGCATGGGTGCGTCGTACAGGTACTCCGCCATGCGGATGTAGCTCTTGCCCCAGATGTAAATGGCAGCAGAGCTGTACTCAAAGTCAGCGTAGCGCTCGATGATCTTGAGCGCCTCTTGCTCGATGAGCACGTACTCGTCCAGCTTGGAGCCCTCGTCTAGGAGGAAGGCCTTGAGCGTCTCGGAGTCCTTCTTGCGTGGGTAGTCGTCGTCCGCGAAGTCCTCGTAGAGAGCCTCGAGGTCCCGGAAGGCAGCTTCGGCAGCGCGGTTGGCCGCGATGCTTCCAGCCTGAATCTTTCCAGCGCTGGCCAGGCTGTTGTAGGCCTGGGTCAAGTCAGCCCAGGCTTGCTCTTCCTTACGCTGGTCACCGGTGCGCTGGTAATACTGAACAAGCCAGTAGTGCGAGTCGATGACGTGGTTGGGGCTGGGGTCCTCGTTCTTTTCGGACCACTTCAGGTAGTCCTGATACGCGGCGCGACCTTCCTTGTCGCCGACCTTCTCCCACTCCTCGTTGGCCAACCAGCGAACCTGCTCGGCGTCGATGGCGTCCGGGAACTGCTGGGCGTAGCGCGTGAAGTTCTCGGCTGCGCCGCGGTGGTCTCCCTGACCGATGCGCAGGAAGCCGGCCATGTACAGGGCTGCAGAGGCGTTGGGGTCTGCCTTTCCTTCGTTCTTGCGGGCGTAGCTGCTGCCGGGCCCGAAGTACTTGTACAGGTTCTCGTAGTAGGTGACGGCCTTGTCCAGCTCCAGAATACCCGCGTAGTTCGTGGCGATTCGGTAGTAGAGACCAGCAGAGTTCTCGTCCGAGGGGTACTCGTTGATGAAAGTCTCGAAGAGCTCATTGGCCTTGTCAGCCTTTCCACCCTTCTCGTAGCTGGAAGCGGCGGAGAGCAAGCTCTCCTTCTGGTACTCGTCATACTCAGCGCGGTAAGCCTCAAAGGCTTCGGCCGATGCCAAGTAATCACCGGCATCGTAGAGCCGCTGAGCGAGCTTGTAGGCGGCGCCTGCTTCCAGGTCCTTCCACTCCTCTGGCGTGCCGACGGTCTCACCACACTGCATCGGGATGTAGGTGCGGGTCAGCTCCAACACCTTCTCGAGGTTGCCCTCGGCGACGTAGGTGTTGATCATCATCGTCTGCGCGTAGGACCCCTCGTCGGTCTCGCAGTAGGTGTCGATGATGTGCTGCAGGCGGGGACGGGCCTGAGAGTAGTCTCCGTGCTCGTAGAAGATCTGAGCGGGGATGTAGGCAGCCGCCGACTCGTCATCTCTTGCAGCGTCTTTGTAGGCTTGGTCTGTGAAGCCAAACTCCCGCAGCGCGTCTGCCGACTCGATGAACTCCCGGTGCAGATCACCGAGCGCATAGATCTGACGCTCTTGACCGGCATCGGTGGTCTCAGTCGAGGCCACCACGGCGTCCTGGGGAAGGGAACCCACTGCGCCATAGGCTTCTTCCAGCTGGAAGAGGCGGGTCTTGAAGAGCTGGTACTGAGAACCATCTACGTAGGGATGACCGCCAGCCTTGAGCAGCTGAAGGTACTGCTCCTCTGCCTCGTCAAAGCGCTTGGAGGCGTAGAGGGTGTCGGCCAAGTACCACTGGGCCTCGTAGTAGTTGTCCGCAAATGGGAACTTCTGAAGGTAGTTCTGGTAGCCATCGGCCGCGCGAGAGTAGTCCTCGACGCTGCCCGAACGCTGGGCGCGAAGGTGGTACTCCACCGCCACGTTGAGCAGCGACTCCTCGATGTACCGGCGGGCAGTAGACTGAGCATCCGGGTTGTTTCGGTTCGCCTCCCACCAGTCGCTCTCCTCGGAGTAGCGCTCGTTGAGCACCGCCAAGGCCTCGGCCTGGGCGTCCGGGTCCGGAATGGGGAGGTTCAGATACAAGCGAGCGACCTCCCACTGGTAGGTGGGGTTGTCGGGATCATCCGGCCAAGTGGTCTGAATGGTCTCGTAGGCCGCAATGGCCTCCTCGTAGCGAGCCTGCTCAACGAGTACATCGGCCAGCGCCTTGTACAGGTCGGGCTCGTACTCGCGCGTGCCAACCTTCTTGAACCAAGCCTGAGCGACCATCACAGGCGTGACCTGGGACTGGGGCAAGCCAATGGAGGCAAAGAGCTTGCTGACCTGCTCCATGTCGTTGCCGCTGTACTCGCGCCAATCGGGGTCCTCGAGGGTGAGGGACTTGTCCGCCAGATCCGAGAAGGAGATCGCGGCGTAGCGAACGGCCTCGGGACGCAGTGGGGACTCTCGGCCACTCTCCGCGAACTGGGTGTCCGAGTAGTCCAGCAGGTCGGTGAAGAGGTTGAGGGTCTTCTCGTAGTTGCTGAGCTTGTAGTGCGACCAAGCCAGCATGTAGACGCCTTCGTCATAGCGCTGGTTGTCGGGCGGCGGACGGTCGACGACGGCCTGGAAGTACGGCACGGCCTCCTCCACTTCGTTGTTGGCGAAGTGCAGGTCTCCCAGGATGTAGTTTCCGTCGATTGCGAAGGGGCTCTCAGGGTAGTTGTCCACCAGGGCCTGAAAGTTCTCCCGCGCGATGTCCTCTGCTTCCCACTCCTCGGCTTGGACCGAGTTGGAGTCGAAGTAGATGAAGCCCATCATGTAGTAGGCACCATCGCGGTACTCGTACTCAGGGTGGTTGGCCAAGATGTTCTGGTACAAGGCCAGGGCCTTGGAGTAGTCGATGCGCGGCGGATCTGGCAGGAAGAGCTGCTCGTCATCCGGGGTGGCCATCTCGAGCTCGGTGTAGGCCACAGCCGCATCGAGCCAGGTCGCGTAGGACAGCTCAACGTAGAGCTGGGCCAGGCGGAACATGACGTGCGGTGTGTACTCGCTGTCGGGGTACTTGGTGAGGAAGTACTCCAGGCGCTGAATGGCCAGGTCACGCAGGGTGCCCTCGCTCGCTTCCAGCTCGTCGATGTTGTCGTTGTACATCAGGGTCAGGCGGTCACGCTCCTCGACCTCCATCTGATCTACGATCGCGCGAACATCGGCGTTGAACTCCACCATGCGCCCCTGGAATCGCTCCAGAGCAGACTGGTAGTTCTCGACCTCGGACTCAATAGGTCCGCTCAGACGCTCGACGGGCGCCTGCTGTGCGCTGGCCACGCTGGGCAAGAAGAGCGCCATCAGCAAGCTGAGGCGTGGAATGAATGACCTTGGGCGCAGGCTCATTGCTGGCTCCCCTCTTCGGTTTCAGCTGGGGGCTCGACGGGGTCCGGGAGTCCCTGCCGAATGGTGCTGAAGCGTTGGTTCAACTCGCGCACGAGGGCCTCACGCTCCTTCTTGGAGGCAGCCACCTCGTCGGAGGTGTCGGTCTTACGCACCCAGTAGACATCCACGATTCCCTTGTCGGCCTTGAGGACCGACTCGGCGAATGTGTTTCGTAGGCGGAAGAAGCCCGACCGAGCAGCGTGGTCCGCCAAGGCCGAGGCCTCTGCCTCCGAGCCGGTCAAGTCCACCCGCTCCCGTGCCACGTTCACGACTTCTTCATTGAAGGTGGTCTGCAAGCGGGCGAGCTCGGTGGTCTCCAGCGAGTCGATGCGCTCGCGCAAGCTCGCGGTCTCCTTCTGGAGAGTGGCGACCTGTGCCCAGCTGGCGTCCAAGCGTCCAGTCACCGAAGCCTTGTCCGGGTCCGTCACGTGCCGCCGGTAGGGAGCCAGCTTCTTGTGCAGGGCGACGTAGCCGTCGGCCAAGATGGTGTTGGCCAACTGAGTGCCCATCTGGGAGGCATCCACCGACTCTTTGGAGAGGCGTTGGTACTCCAAGTCCAGCTCGGCACGCTTGGCCTGCGCCTTGGACAAGTCCGCACGAACGCCTTCAAGGCGCTCGGAGATGTCCAGCTTCTCCGCTTCGTTTAGGTCACTGCCCGTGAGCTGCTCGCCGAACTCTTGAGCCTGGCGCTCTTGGTTGCTGATCTCCGTCTGGAGGGCCAGCATCTCGCCCTTGACGCGCTCTGCACGAATGCGGGCGTTCTCGGCAGCTTGGTTGGCGGCCTGGGTCGCCTCAGCGCCCTTGTTGGTGACCAGGTCGTCCCGGGCGACCTGAAGCGCGCGCACTTCAGGCTGCAGGTTCGATGGCAGGTTGGCGAGCAACCAAGCCTCTTCCGTGATCAGGAGCTCGGAGCGAAGCTGGTTCATCTCCAGCTCGAGGCGACCAATCTCAAGGCGGGCTTGCTGAAAGCTGCTGATGCCGTCAGCGCCGCTGTCGAAGGCGGCCTGGATCTCGGCGATCAGGGCCTCGCTCTCTTCCAGGTCGGCGCGCTGCTTCTCCAGGTCCTTGTGCAGGTCCAAGGCACGGGCAACTTCCGGATCCGAGGCCAGCATCTCCACCGCGTAGCGCGGCAAATCTTCGCTGTAGATCGTGTTCAGGGAGTCCGCTCCGACCAGAGTGTCAAACCACTCGATGGGCCGCATGGCATCCTGCTCAATCTCAGCGATGCGTTGCTCGACCGGGGTGTACTCCTCCACCACGCCCTCGTAGTTCTCAAGCGCGGAGGCATGAGAGTTGAGCTTCATGTGGAGGTGACCCTGGAGCAGCTTGAGCTCCGCGGTGTACTTGTGCTCCGGAAAGGCCAGCAGGAAGATCTCGACCTGCTGCTTTGCCGCTTCCCACTCGCCTTCCTTGATGAAGGTCCAGCAGATCTCGTAGAGCGCATCGGCCCAGTAGGCAGAGGAGCGGCTGATGCGCTGGTAGTACTCAGCGCTCTTGATGAACTGGTCGGTCTCGTAGTGCAAACGGCCCAAGGCCAGGTTGCTCAGATCGACGACCTCTCGGTCTTCTGCGGTCTCGATGCTCGCCTCTGCGGAGAGCAGAAACTCGCTGATAGCGGCCTCGTAGCTGCCCTCGACCACCAAGATGGTGCCCATCACGTAGCGCGCACGGGAGTGATAGAAGGAGCTGGGCTGGATCTCGTCGAGCATGGCCTTGGCCCGCGCGAACTCACCCTGACGGTAGAGGGACTTGCCGACGGTGTACTTGACCAAGTCGGTCGCAGTCACCTTTCCGCTGACGATGTAAGAGGTGTAGAGCTGCGTGAAGCGCTCGGCCTCTCCCGTGATGCCGTAGAGCTCCAGCTGACGGCGAACTGCGTCGTCAAACTGAGGGTGGATGGCTCCCTGCTCAATGATGCCTTGGTAGGCCTCTTCCGCCAGAACGAGGTTCCGAAGCTCAAAGAGGCTCTCTGCCAGGTACCACTCAGAGTCGGTCCTGTAGACAGAGCCGCTGCCAAAGGCGTCCGCCTGCACCAGCGTGAAGAACTCCCGAGCAGCGTCGTCGTACTCGCCGACCATGTAGGCGTAGACGGCGTCTTCGAAGCGCGTCTTGGCCTCGGATCCACCAATAAAGCCAGCACGCTGGGTCACGTCTGAGCTGACCCGGTTTACGCCAGCACTGGTGCGGGAGAGGGTCTCCTCCACCCGAGTCAGGCGCTCCATTGTGGCCTGGTCGGCCGCGTGGGAGACAGGGGCGTAGAGGCTCAGGGACAGGGCTGAAAGCACCAGTCCGAACACACCCACACCTTGCATGAGGCGCTCGCGCGCCGGCGTAAAGGGACTCATCTACTCCTCGGCGCTCGTGGCTTCGTCACGCATCGAGACGGTCTGCAGCTCGTAGTCCACAGTGGGACGCTCGTCGTAGCGCACCCATGGACCCTTCTTCTCGTCCACAGTCACGCGAACGGCGGTCTGCTCCCCTTCGTCAGCGACGAAGGCGTAGTTGCTCGAGACCTTGAAAGTGTAGCCATCCACATAGTTAAAGACACCGTAGCCGTTGCCTTTGAGAACCATGTTGACGCTAAGGGTGTGGCTGCCGGGTGGAATGGCGCCGTCCCAAATCTTCAGCTCGGTGGCATTGTCCAAGCTGCCCGTCGGGTCTTGCTTGGCAAAGATGGACTGGCCATCCAGGTAGTACGCCACGGACTCAACGGTGTAGCCGGGGCCCAGATCGTTGATGTGGTAAACGGTGCTGCGCGCACCGGTGCTGCCACCCTGAATCACGATCTCACGGAGGAGCTGCAAGGTCGCTTTGGAGCGGAAAACCTGCTCCTTGAGCGTGTTGACCTGCTCTTCCATGGTGCCCATGCGTCCGTCAAAGTCGACATCCACCTCGGCGGGGGGTGGTTCGGCAGCGGGTGTTTCCGCAGGCGCCTCTGGCTCAGCGCTGTCGCTGGGCACCTCGGCAGCCGAGTCGGCCTCTTGGGCCAAAACGAGGCCAGAGGCCCCCAGCATCGCAAGGATGCTCAATACTCGGAGGGAACGGTTCATCTGCAAGCTCCAGCCTCGGCAAATGGGTTGTCTCGGTTGGGTCTGGGCGCGAGACGCACCAAACCCCCGGGACAGTCATGACAGGTAGACCCTTCATACCGGGTCCAGAGAATCGGTGTCAACGAAAGGACCTTGAGGAACAAGCACTTTGTAGGCGCTCAGGGCTCACTGCTGGCCACTGTTGGCTCAGCCAAATCGAAGAGCGTGTTGGCAAAACGATCGTGCGCAGACCGCGCTTTTGCGATGGAATAAGGCAGGTCATTGACCAAGTAGGCAAAGGCATAACGGCGACCATCACCCGCCAATATGTAGCCGGTCAGGCAGTGCACCCCATTCAGAGTGCCAGTCTTTCCACGCACCTTCCCGGCGCGATCCGGTCCCTTGAAGCGGCTCCACAAGGTGCCGTCCGTTCCGCCGATGGCCAAGCTGGCCTGGTACTCCGCGCCCACCTGCTGGTCATGCGCCATGTCGACCAGTACGGCGGTGAGGTGAGAGGGACGTAAGCGGAGATCACGGCTCAAACCCGATCCATTGACCAGGCTGAACTCCTCGGCGGGAATGCCAAGAGAGATCAAGTAGTCCTGAACCACCTCAACGCCAGCGGTGGTGCTCCCCTCCCCCTTCACTTCCGCGCCCAAGGTCTTGAGCACTTGCTCGGCCATGAAGTTGTTGGAGTGCTTGTTCGTGGTGGCCAAAATCCGAGAGAGCGGCTCGGACCGGTGCTGAACAAGGATCTCGGCACCCGAATCGGGCACCTCACCCTCCAGGTACTTTCCGCGGACCTTCAAGCCCTGGTCCTTGCACATGGAGGCGAAGGCGGCCGTGAAGTAGGCCTTGGCGTTGGGAACGGAGCGGTAATAGCGCTGGGCACCTGCATCCTGAGGGAGGCTTCCAGTGAGCTTGTAGGTCGCAGAGGCCCCGCTCACGCTGCGCTCCATGTAGACACGACGTCGGGTGCCACTGGATCCAGTGAGCAGCTCAGACTCGGTCTTGAGGATGCCTGGTGCCTTGGTCTCCAGCTCGACAACCGCTGGACCGCCCACATCCGGTCCAGGTCGTGCGATCACTGCGACGGTGTTGAAGTTCAGGCTCAACGCCCCCAAGCTGGGGAAGTAGGCCGGCCCGTTCTCCATGTCCGCAGTCTTGGTCCAGCCCGGCACCCCGCGCTCGGGGGTCATGTAGCTGTCGTCAAAGTAGATGTTGCCGCTGACCTCGCGCAGCCCTTCCAGTTTCAGGTCGTAGACCATCTTCCAGAGGTCTTCGATCACGAAGGTAGGGTCACCGGTCCCGCGAATGTAGAGATCGCCCTTCAGCACCCCGTCTCCATTGAGCTCTCCGTCCATCCACACCTGGGTGGTGAAGCTGTAGCTGGGTCCCAGCTCCTTGAGCGCAGCAGCGGAGGTGACGGCTTTCATCGTCGAGGCCGGAGAGAGCGCGGCGTCCTCACCGTAGGAGAAGACCTCCTGGCCGGTCAGCACATCCACCACTTGAAGGCCAACGGTGCTGTCCGTGAAGAGGCGGTCTTCCGTCAGAGGACCCAGAACTTGCTCCAGGCTGGCCACAGCGGGGACCGCCTCCTCGACGATCACGGAAGCGATCGGAGCAGGTGTCTCGACGGGAGCAGGGTCCTGGGCGCGAGAAACCCCTTCCGGGATCAAACCCGCGAGAGCGACGCTGACAGCGAGGACACCGAAGGCGCGCCAAAAGGTGGGAGTGAGCTTCGATGCGGAGGCGCGGAGGGGGAGGATCGGCACGGCGTGGTCCGGGTTTCGCTGGTCTTGCTGTCTCTTTGGACACCGGAGGAGGATCTTCGGGTCCTAAAAAGGAAGCACAAGGCGGGGTGGCAGCCCCTCTAGTGAAACACCTTTCGCGTGCATTCGCAACAACTTGAGCCCAAAACGGTAAGGTGCTTCGACCCCCCGACTTGCGCTGTCAAGAGCACGATCCCGGAACTCGGTGTGCACCAAGCAGTCCTCTCATGGGTCACAATGCCATCGAAGTGGAGGGGCTGCCCCCCTCTTAGGAGACGGAATGCTGCTGCTTGCTCTGGGGCTCTCGCCCTCTTTTGCTCAGGACGCCAACCCCAAGCTGGGACAAGAACGCTTCGCCGCGCCCGGCGCAAGCATGTCTGCAGAAGACAGTGCAGCGACCCCGTGGGTGAACCCCGCGCTGATGGGTTTTGACCCCGACGCAACCCTGGGTGCCTACTACACCAGGAACTATGGCTCCCGTGCGCAAGCCGTGGCCCTGTCGACCTCTGCAGGGGGAACCGGCTTTGGTTTGACCTACAAGAACAGCGGCAACGGCGAGACTTGGTGGGGACTGAACTCCGCCCTCTCTGTTGGGCTTCCCGGCCGCCTCCGGGCTGGCGCGAACGTGACCTGGAACCTGCCGGAGCAGCAAGAGAACTTCGTGAGCTGGGACATCGGCGCCGGCTGGCGGCCCACCCCGTTCATCGGACTGGGCGCCGTCGCTCGCAACATCGGAAACCCCGCACCGGAGATGGGCGTTTGGAGTCGTTACGGCGCCAGCGCCACCTTGCGCCCGGCCAGAGACGTGGTCGAACTCAGCTTTGACTACGAGTTCAGCGACGCGGCCGCCATCCCCTACATCGGGGCGGACAACCAACACACGCTCAGCACAATTCTTCGCGTGCGCCCCACCAGCGGTCTGGTGCTCCGTGCGCAAGCGGACACCAACCCCGACTTTTCCCGTTGGACCGTCGGCGGCGGCTTGGAGGTCTACTTTGAGGGCTTGGGCGTGGGTGGCTTTGCTTCCCCGAACGACGAGACCTTCACTGGCTACGTGACGACCGGCCCACTGGAAGAGAACCTCTTCGGTGCAGGCAAGGAAATCCCAGTCATCGAGCTGGACAAGGCCTACCCCTACCAGCCCAGCGCGGTGCTCTTTGGGGGGGGCCAAGAGTCCTATGTCCACCTGCTGGACCGCCTGGACCACGCCGCCGACTCCAAGTCGGTCAAGGGCATGGTCATCGACCTGTCCTCTCCCCGCTTCTCTTGGGCGCAGATCGAAGAGCTCAAGACCGCCATCGAAGCGATGCAGGCCAAAGGCAAGCCGGTCGTGGCGCTCATGGGTGGACAGCCCGACTCCAAGGCCTACTACCTGGCCGCTGCCTGCGACCACGTCTACCTGCACCCGGCAGGCGGACTGGACCTGATCGGCATGAGCTCGGAGGTGCAGTTCTTTGCTGGCGCCCTGGACCTGGTCGGCGTGGAGGCCCAGTACGTCAAGCGCGAGAAGTACAAGTCCTCCCCTGAGCAGTGGACCAACACCGAGCCCAGCGATGGCGCTCGGGAACAGATGAACGCCTTGATGGACGACCTCTACGCCAACCTGGTCGCGGGCGTCGCCGAGGGCCGCTCCTTCAGCGAGGAGGAGGTCCAAGTTCTGATCGACGGCGGTCCATACACCGCCCAAGAGGCCCTGGACCTGGGTCTGGTGGACGGTCTGATCTACCCCGACCAGTTCGAGGAGACCTTGGAGGGAATCTTCCCCAAGGGCGCGGACCTGGACGACGAGTACCGCATGTCTCCGGACACCAATGGCTGGCGCATGCCCAAGCAGGTCGCCATCATCTACGTCACGGGCCCCATCACCGGTGGTGAGAGCAGCTCCGGCGGATTCCTCTCGGGTGCCAACACGGGTGCTGATACGGTCGTGCGCTACCTGCGCCAAGCCAAGAACGACAGCAGCGTCAAGGCCGTGGTTCTTCGCGTCGACAGCCCCGGCGGCAGCGCCTACGCCAGCGATGAGATCTGGCGGGCCATCGAGCTCCTCAAGAAGGAAGGCAAGCCGGTCATCGTCTCCATGGGCGGCGTGGCCGCGAGCGGCGGCTACTACGTCGCAGCGGGCGCAGACGCGATCTACGCCGAGCCGACTACCATCACCGGCAGCATCGGTGTCTACAGCGGCAAGTACAGCTTCACCGAACTCTACGAGAAGGTGGGCATCAGCTACGAGCTCTACCTTCGCGGACGAAAGTCCGGCATGTACTCCACTTCTCGCCCAATGGACCAAGTCGAACTGGCAGCGGTAGACCGCATGGTCGGCGACACCTACACCATGTTCAAGACCCGCGTCTCTCAGGGACGTGACCTGACCATGGAAGAGGTTGAGGTGGTCGCCCGCGGCCGCGTCTGGTCTGGCACGCGCGCCAAGGAAGCAGGCTTGGTAGATGAGCTCGGTGGCCTGATGATGGCCATTGACCGAGCCAAGGCCGAGGCCGGATTGGACGCAGACGCAGATGTTGAGTTGGTCACCTACCGTGGCCAGCCTGATTCCTGGGGCGAGGTACCTCAGACCGCAGCCCAGCTCGTCGCCAACACCTTCGCCCCCGAGGTCACGGTGCCCGAGCCATTGGCGACCTGGTTGCCCTACGCGGCGCTGGCAGAGGAGCAGCAGCTTCTGTTGATGCCCTACATCATCGAGATCAAGTGATGGAAGGCCCCACCCCCAGAGTCTTGGTCGTCGATGACGACAAGGCGGTTCGCGCCGCTCTGGGGGTCAACCTTCGAAAGGCTGGCTACGAGGTCACCCTCTGCCGCTCCGCACAAGAAGCCTTGGCGGCGCTGGCAGACCGGCCCTTCGACCTGGTGCTCACAGATGTGGCCATGCCCGGCATGTCAGGCCTTGAGCTGCTCGCTCAACTCAGAGCGACGTGGCCCAACGTTCGCATCGTGGTCATGACAGGGTACGGCAGCGTGCCCGATGCCGTGGCGACGATGAAAGCGGGCGCAGATGACTACATCATCAAGCCCATCTCTCGCGAAGAGCTGCTGGTCATCGTCGAGCGGGCTGTGCAAGAGAAGGCCCTTCTCGCGGAGCTTGTTGAGCTCCGCGCCCAGGTCGACAAGCAGTACGGTTTTGAGAACATCATCGGTGCGACCCCGGCCATGGTCGAGGTCTACGAGCTCGTGGAGTCGGTGGCAGACACCCGAGCCCTTGTCTTGATCCAAGGCCCAACTGGAACAGGCAAAGAGCTCATCTCTCAAGCCATCCACTACCACTCCAAGCGCAGGGCCGGCCCCTTTGTGCGGGTGAACTGCGCGGCGCTCCCAGAAGGGCTGCTGGAGTCCGAACTCTTCGGCCACGAAAAGGGAGCCTTCACAGGCGCCCACAAGCAGCACCGCGGCAAGTTTGAGCAGGCCCATGGCGGCACCCTGCTGCTGGATGAGATCGGAGAGATCCCCCTGTCCACCCAGGTCAAGCTGCTTCGGGTCTTGGACAGCGGCGAGATCACGCGCGTGGGCGGCAGCAAGCCCCTGCAGGTGGACACCCGTGTCATCGCGGCTACCAACCTGGATCTCCTGGCAGAGTCGAAGAAGGGCACCTTTAGGGAAGACCTGTACTACCGCCTCAACGTCTTCAACATCCCCGTACCGGCTCTGCGAGAACGTCGGGACGACATCCCTCTCCTGGTCGAGCACTTCACGCGTCTCTTCGCCGAGCGGCATGAACGCAGCCTAAATCTGGTGGTCCCACCCGCCGCGCTCCAGCGTCTGGTGGACTACCCGTGGCCCGGAAATGTGCGCGAGCTCAAGCATGTGATCGAGCGGGCGGTCATTCTCTCCCGCGGCGAGGAGCTGGTCGGCGTCAAGCTACCGGAGATCCACCCAGCAGAAGAGGACCGAGAGCTGGTGCTTCCGGCGGGCATGACACTGCAAGCCGCTCTCTTAGAGTACGAGCGCCAGGTCCTGATCCAGGCGCTCAAGCACGCCATGGGCGTACAAGCCCAGGCTGCAAGAGACCTTGGCTTGTCAAGGTCGAACCTAAACTATCGAATCAACCGTTTGGGCATAGCGGTCAAGGACATCGTCTACGAGTGAAGCGGAAGGAGCCAGCGGGCCCGATCGGGATGCAAAAAGCCCATTGACGCCCGCTCAGGAACTTCCTATATGCGCTGGCGCACTGACGAAGTCAACGCGCTCTCGTACCCCTCTTCGCGGATGTTGAAGCGGTGCTGAAGCTGACGAGAGCAAGCTGAATCAGAATGCAGATAGAAGAAGAAGTTTAGAGGAAATGGCCAGATAGCTCAGTTGGTAGAGCAGCGGATTGAAAATCCGCGTGTCGGCGGTTCGACCCCGTCTCTGGCCACCTCTAAACCTTCTCTCTCGCAGACAGCCTCCATCGGAGGCTGTTTCTGCTCTGGGTCGAGCGCAGCGGGCCATCGCTCCGCGAAAGGCTTTGTGGCCAGGGCGCAGCCTCTGTGGGATCCTGCACCTCCGTGACCAATCTCCCCCAAGGCGGTCCAAGCACACGATGCTGACTACTCTCCATGAGCGCCTTCAGAAGCTGCGTCGGGACCCCCGTGCTCAGCCCTGGCACCTGATGCTGCGCTACGGCCTGGGAGGTGGCGCCGACAGTCGCTCCTTCGTGTGGCTGGCACCTCCAGGCGCCGCGGAGCACATCCTGCACCGCATGCACAACGGGCTGCTCTTGCTACAGCCCGCCAGCGCGGAGCTTCGGGCGCCGGTATCCGAAGCCGCCTTGGGCCCACGTCTGGCTGCTCTGCGCCAGATCCACAAAATCCCCATCCAGGTCAATGAGAGCCCCGAGCAGGAGGAGCCTGGCAGCATCGACTTGCCCTCGCGCACGGTGCCCCAGTTCCAAGCGCTGGCGAACGGGACCGTGGCGGTGGGCTTGGACATCGGCGGAACTGGAATGAAGTGCTGTGCCGCAGACGGCGAGCGCATCTTGGCCAAAGCGAGCAGCCCCACATGGCCAGAGGGCGAGCAGGGCATCGAGAGCCTGATTCGCCGGGCCCGCGACCTGATCGCCCAAGTCAGCCAAGGCCACCGGGTCGGCAGCATCGGCATTGGCTTTGCCAGCCCCATGGGAATCGATGGCAGCGTGACCTCGCTGAGCACCGTCATGCAGAAGCGCCTGGGCGACGTCCGTGTCCTGGATGGCTTTGCCAGCCAGGTGAGCCAGGGACTCTGCAGTGGCCCCACAGCGCTCTTCAATGACCTGACCAACCTGGGACGGCACCTCAGCGGACAGGGAAAGCGCAGATTGCTTCGCCTGCAGGTCGGCACCAGCTTTGGCGGCTGCTGGATCGACGCGGACGGCACCGTGAACCCCAGCGAGCTGGGCCGGCTGATCATCGACGCAGGCCCCTCCCCTCGCCTCCACACCTACCTGCCCATCCAAGGCGCGATGAAACGCTACCTGAGCGGCCTGGGCGTTGGGGAACGACTGGCAGAGCTCATGGGCCACCCGGTGAGCGCCTGGGACTCTGGCTACGTCTTGGCCGATCTCTTGGCGTCAGGAGACCCAAGGGGCCAAGCTGTGTGCGACTGGATCGGCCACCTGCTCTTCGGCGTGATCGCGGAGGCTCAGGTCTTTCTCGGCGGGCTCAGGCATGTAGAAGTAGGCGGTTCCATGCTGCAGGGCGCGACGGGTCGACGGGTTCGAGAGGCGGTGCAGCCACGCGCCGAAGCCCTCATTGACGCCCCAGACTTCCGAATCGCAACAAACCCAGGATTCGACGGTGCCTTGGCTGCGGCGAGGGCCCCGCTGCTCGGTACGCCCCTCCGTGGAATGCGACGTCTCTCCAGGCGCTAGCCGTCTCGGTTAGGGACAGTTTTATGGAGATCTACCGCTGGGACCTGGACAAGACCTACCTGGCCACCGACTTTGATTCGGTGCGGGGATTGATGCGTTCAGCCCTGGAGAGTCCCACCTCCAAACGCAACGTGCCTGGCTCGGCCGCTCTTCTTCGGGCTCTGAGCGCGCGCCCCCATACCAAAGTGGTCATCCTCTCCGGCTCCCCCACCCAGATGAGGGCCACCCTCTCCGAGAAGCTGCGTCTGGACGGCATTCGCTATGACGAGCTGCACCTCAAGGACAACCTAAACAACCTGCGCCGCGGACGATTCCGGGCGGTCAAGGGTCAGTTTGGCTACAAGCTCCCGGCGCTTCTGACCGGCCGAATTGGCATCAATCCCGAGCACCGCGAGCACCTCTTTGGGGACGACGCCGAAGTCGACGCCCTGGTGTACAGCGTCTTTGCAGAGGCGATTGCCGGCCGCCTGACCCCCGCCGAGGTCCGGCGCATCATGCAGGCAGGCGGCGCATACCCGGACCGCATCCAGACCGCGCTGGACGCCCTGGAGCAGGTGGAACGCTCAGACGCCGTCGAGCGGATCTTCATCCGCATCGAGCGCGGCATTCCTCCTCGGATCTTCAGAAACCTGGGCAGCCGCCTCATCCCGATCTACTCCTGGTTCCAGGCAGCACTGGTGCTCTACGGGGCCGACCGCCTCAAGGCCTCCGAGGTGCAGGCGGTCACGCTGGAAGTGATGAGCGGCAAGGGCCACGGCGACCTCGCTCTGGGCAACCTCTTCCAAGACATCGTGCGACGTGGCCACGTGCCCCTCTCCGCGATGGGTCGCTTGGTGGATGAACTGCAAGACGAGCGCTTGGCACAGCTGATCGACCGCTGCCGCAACCGCGTAAACTGGTTGGGCAAGGACGACGCCCGATATCGGGCCCCCGCTCCTCCAGGCGCGGTGGACTACGTGCAGCTCTTCCAGCACTTCTCCCGAAAGTAGGAGGCCCCATGTCCGCACTACTGGACGCGGCTCAAGACGCCAGACACGACTTGGGAAAGTACATCTGCATGAACCAGCGGTGGCTGGGTGAGCAGAGCCCGCTCCCAGAGCGCATGGAGGCACTGCAGGCGGACGTGCTCCGCACACAGAGTGGCCCCAAAGGGGACCAGGATGCTTTCTCCCTCTGGAGTCGGCTGCGGCCCCCTCTGGAAGGAGTCGGATCGGAGCTGGAGCAAGTGGACAGCGCGCTCGCCCGCCTGGCCGGCCACCAGGACGCCATCGAGACCGGCACCCTGAACGAGGCCACCTTGGCCGCCTGCACCGCGGACTGCAAGAGCATCGCCGACGCCCTAAAGAGACTGACCCGCCGCCTCCAGAAGGAGTCCTAAGATGGCCCATGTGCTCGTAATCGACGACCAGGACCGCACCTCGGCCTTGTGCCAGAGAAGCATCCCCGAGCACAGCTACCACGGCCCCGCGCGCTCTTGGTCCGAGGCCCGCCGCATGCTTCGCCGCTACGGCAGGCGCCTCGACGTGGTCCTCCTCGACGTGAACTTCGACATCGAGCCCGAAGACCTGATCGGTCTGGACGACCCCAGCAACGCCGCCGCCCTGCGAAAGGCCAAGCGCACGCAGGGGGTGCTGATCCTGGAAAAGCTCCGCCTGAGCCATCCCGATCTGCCGGTCATCTTGATGACCGCTCGGGACGACCTGCCCATCGAGCTGGGGGACGCCGCAGAGGAGTTCACCCACTTCCTAGAAGACGACGACTTGGATGCCAACGCTCTGCGTGCCCAGATCGCCAACATCGTGCAAGCCCGGCGTGGACAAGAGCAGGAAGGCCCAATCTACTGGGGCAACTCCATCGCGATGCGACGCGTTCGGGGGCTCCTGCAGACCCTGGCCAAGGGCCGTCTGCCCATCATCCTGGGAGGCCCCACCGGCACCGGCAAGAGCCTGATTGCACGGCACTTTGTGCACCCGCACTCCCAGCGCTCCGGCGCCTTCGTGACGGTCGACTTGAGCACCCTGCCCGACAACCTGATGGCCACCCACCTCTTCGGGTCTGTGAAGGGGGCCTACACGGGCTCCATCGCAGACCGCAAGGGCGCGTTTGAGGAGGCCGACGGGGGCACGCTCTTCTTGGACGAGGTCGGAAACCTGAGTTTGGACGCTCAGAAAATGCTGCTAACGGTGCTGCAAGAGGGCATCGTGACCCGCGTCGGCGATGTCCGTGAGCGTCGTGTCGACGTCAAGCTGGTGGTCGCGACCAACGAGGACCTGCGCGGCATGGTGCGGGAAGGAACCTTCCGGGCTGACCTGCTGATGCGCTTGAACCCGGCCTGCACCGTCACCCTGCCCAGCTTGGCCGAGCGTGGGCTGGACTGGGTCAAGTTGCTGGGCTTCTGTGTGGAGCGGGCCTTGGCGGGCCCCTACCTGCGCGAGCTGGTCACCCAGTACACCCAGGCCCAAGGCATGCCACCGTGCACCTTGCAGATCAGCGATGGAGACAAGGCCCCGGCCTCGATTCAGGGCGTCATCCAGCTGCTCTTTCCAAAGCGTTCAATGGCGCTGATCCGGAAGCACTCTTGGCCAGGCAACCTTCGCGAGTTCTCCATGACTGTGGAGAACGCCTTGCTCTTCACCTTCGCCGAGCAGGCCCAAGTGGGCAAGGTGGAGCGGCCAGACGTAATCCAAGTCCGACCTCGCTTGCTGCGCGATCTTCTACGGGAGAACAGCACCGAGAGCTCCGAGGCTCCGGAAGAGGGCTGGCAGGCCCAGATCGCTGTGCGCCCAAACGAGACCCTCAACAAGGTCGCCGCCGACGTAGAGCGGCAGTACTTCACCCAGCTCTTCTTTGCGCACAAAGGTGACTTTCAAGAGATGGCCCGGGTGCTGATGGGAGACCCGGACTGCGCACGCAAGGTGCAGCTGCGCTTCAACCAACTCGGTTTGAAGGTGCGGGAGCTCCGGAGCCGCCTCTGATGCTGCTCCTGCTCGCTACCTTGGCGCAGGCTGAGCCCTCCTTGGAGTGTGCGGCGCTCGATCCCCTCACAGGGCCCCTCTGCGAGCAGGCCATTGAACACGCCGAAGCAGAGCGCTGGAACAAGGCGGCGGCGGCCTGGAAGATTGTACGGGAGCGAGATCACAGCTTCGACCGAGCCACCCTGGGCCTGGCCCGAGCACGGGCCAAGCAAGGGATGAGCGCCGAGGCCGAGTCGCTCTACCGCTCCTTGGGGCTTCAGTCCGACGCCATTGAGGAGCTGGCACAGCTCATCGAAGAGAGCCGTCCGGCCGAGGCGATGGGCTTGTACAAGCAGCTGCAGACTCTGGAGTTGGGCGAGGCCCGGCCCTACCTTCAAGAGGCCGGAGCCGCCCTTAAAGCTGAAGACTTGGTCCGGTGTCAGCGCTCTCTGGAGCGCTTCTTGGAGCTGGAAGGCTTTGAGATGGCACCCGAGGAGAGCCTGACGCTGATGCTGGCCATCGCCGGGGTGCTGCGCCAGGATCCAGAGAAACGGGAGGAGGCGCGCTCCTGGCTTCAGCGGGTGGAGCAGATGGATCCCGAAGGACCGATGGGCCTACAAGCCGGTGAACGCCTGGACCGAATGGCCGTCGAAGACAGTGCCAGTCAGTTGGCGGTTGGCGGCGGCGAGGCCCTGCTGCCACAGCAGCGTGACCAGCTCGAGGAGATCCGAAGCGATCTGGCCGCCGGCAGACTCCCAAGGGCCGAACGAGAGATCCGGGCCCTGTTGGACGAGGCCCCCCGCTCGCCTGAGGCTTGGGCCACCGCTGGCGACATCGCCCGGGGGCAAGACGACTCTCCTGGGGCGGAGACGGCCTGGCTGACAGCCATCGCCTTGGACCCAGAGGAGGCCACCTGGCGGGTGCGCTACGGAAGACTCCTGGCCGAGGACTACGCTGGACGCCGGAACAAGGAGGCAGCCGCAGAGCTGGAGCGGGCCCTCACCCTGCGTCCAAGCTGGACGGGGCTGTACGTGGAGCTCGCCCAACTGCGCATCGCCCTGGGTGACTTTGAGGGCGCCAAGCAGGCCAGCCGAGACTACCTGCGGGTTGACCCCGGTGGCGAGTTGGCCCTGCGCGCAGAGCAACTGCTCGGGGACCTGGAGCGCGAGACGCCTGAGCCGCCCGCCCTGGAGACCCTGCTGGCCAAGCCTCCCGAAGGAATCTCCACCGAGGCTTGGGAGGCCTTCAAGCGCGCCAAGGTCTACCTGGAGGACCGGGACGACGACGAGACGGCGCGGGTTGAGGCGGAGCAGGCTCTGAGCCTGGCCCCCGACTACGTGGATGCGCTGAACCTCTTGGCCCATCTCCAGCTGCGCGAGCCTGACCTGGACGGGGCCCTCAAGAGCTACCAGCGCAGCCTGGAAGTGCGCCCGGATCAGCCCCAGATCGTACTGGCAGTCGGCTACTCCCTCCAGGACTTGGGCCGGGAGAAGGAAGCGGCACAACGCTTTGAACAAGCGGCCGACCTGGGAGCCGAAGATGCGATCTATGCGCTGGCCCAACTGGCCGCCGACCGCGGAGACTGGCGCCAAGCCAGGCAGCTGCTGAGCGACTACTTCGCCCAGGCCAGTGGCGGGCAGAACTACACCAAGGCCACGGCCCTGGCTGAAGCCCTAGAGCGGCGCCACCGGCTGGAGCTTGCGGCCATCGTCGGCGGCGCCAGCTTGGCCTTGGGCTTGCCCGGCGCCTGGTTGCTCGCTCGGCGCTCTGGCTCAACCCTCGCCGAGCTGCTCGCCCGACATCCAGAGGCCTACCGCGACGTGGCCAGCATCCTGAGCGCCATTCGCCACGAGGTGCTCAAGCACAACACCACGGTCCTGCCCGCGGCAGCCGAGGCCTTGGAGGCCGGCCGAGACCAGCCCGTCATCGAGGCCTTCGACCACCTCCTGGGGCGCGGCAAGGATGGCGTCTGTCCCAAATACTGGGGCTACGTCACCGAGTTGGATGCGCTGGCCAAGCGCTATGGAGTGCGCCTGAACTTGGAGCGACGGGACCCCCTCTTCTCCAGGATGAACCAAGCCTTCCGGGACCTGGAGAAGGTCGGCTCCTCGCTGGGCCCCCAAGAGATCGATGGAGACCGGGATCGACACGCCCAGACCCTGCGCGCCCTCTCTCTGGTCTTGAACCAAGACAGCTACCTGGCATTGGGCCGCCTCATCCGCGAGGTCTGTGTCTTGCCCATCTCCCAGGACTTCCTCTCCGAGTGCTGGCAACAAGTGGCCCAAGAGCCAGCCTTTGCCGGAAAGGCGCTGCCCGAGCCCGAGCTCCACCTGGGTGAACCCGGGATTCCCGTGCGCGCCTTCAAGCGTGAGATGAGCGACTTGCTTGTCAACCTGCTGCGCAACGCGGCCCAGGTCGCGATCGAAGAGCGCGGCGAGCAGGCACGGCTGGGGCTCTTCGTGGATGAGGAGTTCGACGAGATCACGGGCCTGGAGCGCGTGGTCTTTGCCGTCGCGGACAACGCGCTCTCCAAGCTGAGCGACGACATGATTCGAGGGCGCTACATCGCCCGCGGCCTGGGCATCGTGGTTGAATTGGTGCGACGGAACAGCGGACAGATCCGTGTCGAGGCTTGGCCTGGATACGAGAAGGCCATCGTCGTACGATTGCCTCGGGCAGAGGTCGCCGAGGCCCCTGGAACGGACAGTGTGGCCAACGCGATGGTCGAGGAGGAGGCATGAGCAACGCACGGGTCTTGGTGATCGAAGACGGCCGCGAGTACAGCGAGAGCCTGGGCCGCTTCCTCTCCCACGCCTTCGACTTTGTACGCGCCGGAGATGGCAACGAGGCCATGACACTGCTGGGGACCGAGCGCTTTGACGCGGTGTTCTTGGACATGCGCTTTGACCGGGTTGAGCCCGAGCAGCTCCTGGGCGACATGGAGGCTGCCGCCGAGCGCTTCTCAGGAGACCGCGAGCAGGCCCTGCGCTTCCTGGAGAACAACCAGGGCGCCTACATTTTGGCCGCCTTGCGCAAGGCCGGACACCAGCTGGGGGTGGTCTGGAGCTACGACTTTGACGGCGAGCCACGGCGCTGGAAACACATGGCCAAGACCTACGCACCCCTGACCTACCTGAGCGACAACGCCAGCCCTCAGGACATTCAGCAGCGCCTGACCCAGGCCGCTCAGTCCTGAGCAGCCAAGCTTGGCTTGGGCGCCTGCAAGATTCGCCGCAGAACCAGCCAGTCCTCGCCCGGACCGAACTCACCAGGGGCCTCGCCGGCCTTCTCAAAGCCGAACCTGTCCTCGTAGATGCGCACACCGTGATGATTGGTGGGCGAGACATAGAGCAAGACGGAGCGCAGGCCCCCCTGCTCCAGCTGAGCGATCACTTCATTCAAGAAGCGTGTGCCAAGGCCACGGCCACGCCAACCCGGGCGAACGGACTTGGAGACGATGACCCCCTCCGACGGTCTGTCGAAGCTTCGAATCACCTCGCAAGTCCCGATGACTTGATCGTCGGCCAACAGGAGGAAGGTCCGTCCGTGGCGCAGCATCAGGCCCGCGGTGTAGCGAGAGAAGGTCGGCACCGAGAAGGTCATCATGTCGATGTCGAGGATCTGCTTGACCAGGTCGGGGCGGTGCTCGGCCTGCACGCAGCGGATGCGGTAGGTGTGCCCGCCTGGGCTCTGGTCGCCACGAAGGGAGTAGTTCACAGGCTCTCCATGCCGCACCTTTAGGGGGTTGGCGCCGCGTCGGCCAATGGGGGACTGTAGCCGGCGACGGTCAGACCGCTGGCCGTCGTGAAGGGCACCCAGAGCTCCCCTGAGACATCGGCCGGACTCCAGAGCTCCAGCTCCCCTTCTCCGGCTGTGAGCAAGGGGGTGCCGTCGGCAAAGACACGCTCGCTGGCGCCGTCTCGCTCCACCCAAACGCCCAGGCCGCGGGGCTGAGCCACCTGCCACGGAGCTTCGAGCGCCGTCTCCACCTGCTTTCCGTCGATGCTGAGCTGGCCTTGGTTGGCGCTCACCAGGTGTGGACCCACGAAGAGCGGGCCATCGCAATCCGGCGCATCGAGGGGCTGGGACTGGGCCGGCAGCCACTCGATGTCCTCGCTTAGCGCCCGCGTGTGCAGATCCCCTCCCTGGCGCCAAGCGAGCACCGGGAGCTCGTCCACCAAGCCCAAGGCGGGACGAGAACAAAGATCCAAGTCTTCCCCCTCGGCGAGCACCTCGACCTCTCCATCCCACCACAGGCGCAGGCTGGGTCCGCGGGGGTCGGTCCATGCCACCAACGTGCTGCCGTCCCAGGTCATGCCGTCCAGTGCCTCAGTCTGCGCGCCCTCCTGGAGCATCGTCGGGGTCCATCCATCTTGGGTTCGGGTTGAGAGAATGGGCATGCCGCCGGAGATGGACAGGATCTGCGTCTGCCCCAACGAGAGCAGCACCTCTGGGCGCCCTTGTGCCTTGCTCCCCGTGCTGGATTCACGGGCGACAAAGACCGGCACCTTCCAGCCGTGGCCACTGTCCAGGGAGGTGGTGAACCAGAGGATGTCTTTGGGGCCGATGAAGCTGACCATCAGAATGGCCGGTCCGCTGATGCGCCCGTCTTGACCCCGCGGGCCTGTGACTGAAACGCTGATGGCCTTGGACTCAGACCAGGGGCCGTCGATGACCCGCACGATGGGCTTGGGTTCAGGGGGCGCGAGGGGGGCCTTGGGACAGGCGAGCAGCGAGAGCAGAAGCATGGCCCAATGCTAGCCTCCCTGCACCGGCCTTGCACCTCTTCTCCCGCTGCAAGTGCACCGCATCGCGCTACTCTGCTCATGCAAGGAGCGAGAGATGGAGGCCGCAGAGATCTTGGTCGTGGACGATGATCCCAGCTTGCGTGAGGTGGTCCGCTACTCCCTCGCCCGTGCAGGCTTTGGCGTGCGCGAGGCCAGCGATGGCGTTCAGGCGCTCAAGATGGTGGCAGAGCGGGAGCCAGACTTGATCGTGCTCGATGTGCTCATGCCCGAGATGGACGGCCTGGAGGTCTGCCGCCAAGTGCGCCAGAGCAGCCGCGTGCCCATACTCTTCCTCTCCAGCAAGGATGAGGAGATGGACAAGGTGCTGGGTTTGGAGTTGGGCGGCGACGACTACTTGGCCAAGCCCTTCTCTCCCCGCGAGCTGGTCTCGCGCATCCGCGCGGTGCTTCGGCGAACCCGCGCTCCAGCTGTGACGGAGGCCCCAAGCTCCGAGCTCATCCACGGGCCCCTGCGCATGAACACCGGCCAGCACAAGGCTTGGGTCAAGGACACCGCGCTCCCACTGACCCTCACGGAGTACCGCCTGCTGCAGGTCCTGCTCTCCGACCCCGGAAAGGCCTTCTCTCGCGCCGACCTGGTGGACCGGGCCTACCCCGGCAACCACCACGTGAGCGACCGAACCCTGGACTCCCATGTCCGGCGCATCCGAGCCAAGCTGCGGGACGCCGGCGCACCCCCAATGGTCGAGACGGTTCATGGCTTGGGCTACCGCTTGGTGGAGACCCTCCCCGCGTGAAGCCCCGCTCCCTGCGCAGCTGGCTCCTGCTCAGCCACGGCCTCTCCTTGCTCTTGGCGATCATCGCGCTGTTGGGCACGGGGCTGCTGGCTTGGGACCTGCGCATGCAGACCAAAGGGGAGCTCATCGCTCAAGGCGAGGTGCTGAGCCTGTGGGTGCTCAGCGAACGCCTGAGCCATCCCAATCAGGACCTGGGCGAGCTGGGCATGGGTGAGAAGCTCTCGGAGGCTGCTGCACGCACCCGCAGCCAGATCCAACTGCTCGACCCAGCTGGCGTGGTCCAAGCCTCCAGTGGAGGGGTGACCGGACAAGACCTGAGCGAGCTCCCGGAAGTCCAAGCGGCCTTGAGCGGCGACCACGGCACCACCGTGCGGGGACGCGATGACGAGAAGGTCTTCCAGGCCATTCCCGTACGTGTTGAGGGAGAACTCGTCGCGGTACTCCTGCTGCAACGCAGCCCCCGTGGCGCCCTCCAAGCGCTCTACCACATGCGCCCAAAGCTTGGCTGGTCCCTACTCTTTGCGCTGCTGGCCGCAGGGATCAGCGCGCTCTTGGCGGCCCGTCTCAGCAGCCGCTCACTGACCGACTTGGCCGACGCCGCCGGACACTTGGCCGAGGGCAACTTCCAGGCCGCCGAAGAGCTTCGCGCTGCGCGCTCCAGTCGCGTGGAAGAGGTGGCCCGCTTGAGCAGCGCGATGGGGCAGCTCTCTACCCGCCTGCAGGACCGACTGGCCTACATTGGTGAGTTCGCCGGGCACGTGAGCCATGAGTTCAAGACTCCGCTGGCCACCCTTCGCGGCACCGTTGAACTCCTCAGCGAAGACGCCGAGATGCCGCCCGAGCAGCGCGCACGCTTCCTGGCCAACGCCAACACCGAGCTGCTGCGCCTGGAGCGCTTGGTCACTGGCCTGCTGGAGTTGGCACGGGCCGAGGAGCAGACCGGCTTTGAGGACGTGGACCTTCAGGCCCTGACCCGACGGGTCGCCGCCAGGCATCAAATCGAGGCACACACCGAGCCGGCTAGGGTGCTTGGTGCCCCCGCCCAGCTCGAGGCGGCCCTCGAGAATCTGTTGCAGAACGCCAAGACACACGGCGCGGCGCCTTTCAGCGTGCACCTCTGGAGTCAGGGACAGCACCAGCACTTGGAGGTGCGCGACGCCGGCCCCGGGATCTCCCCCTCCAATCAAGCACAGGTCTTTGAGCGCTTCTTCACCACACGACGGGGAGCCGGTGGCACAGGACTGGGTCTGGCCCTGGTCCAGAGCGTTGCCTTGGCCCATGCAGGCGAGGTCACCTTGGCGAGCACACCCGGAGACACCCGGGTGCGCATCAGCCTACGGGCCTGAACGCCCTTCTTGAGCCAAGCTTCACGCTCAGCTCAAGAAGGCCAACTCAGGAAGCCCGCCTCAAGAAGCCAGGCTCAAGAAGCCAGGCTCAAGAAGCCAGGCTCAAGAGGACGGCTCAGCGCTTCCAACGGAACAGCGCCAGCTCGTCTTCGTAGAAGGCGGGATCGCCCTCGCAGAGCAAGCTCTCCTCTTCCTGCGTACACGCCGCAGCGAAGGAGGAGGTGCAGTCCGTATCGGTGCAGGTGAAGTCGACGCTCACACCGGCGTCCGTCTCCGACCAAGCCAGGTCGAAGGAGCTGACCAGGACCGCAACATCGGCCTCGTCGCCACCGGACTCCAGCTCAGCCTTGAAGTACAACACGGCATCCCCCGCACCACCGGCGCTCAGGTTCATGGCGTTGTTGTAGCTCTCCTCGCCGTCCTCGAAGGCGTGGGTACCCACCCATTCACCGCTGGGGTCCGGCGAAGCGCAGGCTAGAGCGAGAGCAAAAATCACTCGCCACCGCGGTCGTATTCACGGTCACGGTCGTTCTTGCAGTCCTCACCCGCGGCGAAGGCGCTGGTGTTCAGGTAGTGCTCGTCCAGCCCGCTCGTGACGCTGCTGGCGTAGAGGTCCGCGCCCAATCCCGTGACGCTGGACCACATGCCGTAGTAGCGAAGGGCGCCGCTGTCCGCAGCAGGAACCCAAGCCACCAGCTCGAAGCGCTGGTCCCAGCTCACGTCGTCCTTGTCGAAGGCCGGCGCGCGCTCCTCCATCCAACCCTTGGCCAGGACCAGCTCACGGCCGTCCTCCAAGGTCACCCAGACCATGTGGCGCTCAACGTCCAGCCATGCATCGCCGGCGAAGCTGTCGATGAGGAACTCATGCTGCGAGACGAGGCGCTCCTGGTCGCGGGATGCGAAGGCGTCTGCGTCCCCATTTGGGAAGGTCTGCGCGTGGTAGACGGTCGTATCGGACGCGATGCAGACTTGGTTGGCATCGAGCAGGGTGGGCACCTGCACGTCCATGCCTTCGGCGACGTAGCCGGCCACGCCTACAGGAACCTGCAGGGCCTCGTCGGCATCGGATGGCGCGACGGCGCTGCCCAGGCGGGCGAAGGGCAGGATTGGCAGGGTCACCGCTCGGTCGTCCACCGGGGTGTCTGCGGTCATGTTCAGGCCTTCCATGTAGTCGACCAAGCCCTGCGCACCGGCCACCAAGGCCTCCTCTCCGTCTTCGCCGTCTCCGTCGAAGTTCTCGTAGAGGTAGAGGGTCAGCTCACCCAGCTCGGCAGGGGCCTCGACAGGTGGGGTACAGCCCAAAAGGGTTCCGCCAACGGCGGTGAGAAGAAACAGGGACATAATCGGCCTCCAAAACCAGCTCTCACCTATACCCCATCATGCGAGGATCCGCCCATGCTGGGGGATTCCGAGGCACGAAGAACCCAGAGTGGGCTGCCGGCCATGAGGCCGTCGACTTGGGACTCCAGGGCGAAGCCCGCGGCGAGCACCGCTTTCAGGAGCTCGTCTCTCGGGTGCAGATGCAGAGTGTTTGCATCAACCAGGTGCTGAACCTGAGTGCCAGTTTGAGCGACCAAGTAGTGAAAGTCCACGTGGGCCAAGCTCCCTTCTCGGCGGGTCACCACTTGACGGACGACCTTCAACTCGGACAGATCAATGACCGCCATGTGGGGCTCACCGCCAACGAACTCCTGCGGGCCGACCCAGGGCTCGACGAGGGCCAGGCCCCCAGGACGCAAGGCCCGGTGCATGCACTGCGCGGCCAGTTTGACCTCGGGCAGGGAGAGATAGCAGAGGGCGCCGAAGAGCATCAGAGTGGCGTGAACCGGGGGGCTCACCTCAAAGTGACGCAGATCACCCTCCCAGATCTGAGCCCTGGGCAAACGCGCACATGCGGCCTGAACCATCTGGGGGTCCGCGTCGAAACCGAGCACTTGGTAGTGCTTGGCCAAGGGCTCCAGGTAGGAGCCGGTTCCACAGGCCCCCTCCAAGATCCGACCACGGTCCACCCCATGGGAGAGGAGCAGGTCCCGAATTCGGCGGGCATCGGCCCCGTAGTCTTTGCCTTGATGGAACAGACCATAGAGCTGCGCTCTGTCCATCTCCGAGGCCAGCGTAGAAGCCACGCTCACGCCAGCATCTGCACCGTTTCATAGGCCAGGGTCAACTTCTCCACAGCGATCTGGGAGCCCGTCGCATCGCAGGCCGGAAGGACCCACTTGATGGGCCATGACTCGATCAAGGCCATGGACCGAACCACGCTCCGATCGGCGCGCAGGTAGTCGATGCGCACTGTGCGGGCGTCAAAGTGACCGTTCACGATGCTCTCTCTCCAGGCATAGAGCTCGTCCATGCCCTCGTAGTAGCGCTCCAACTCCAAATCATCCCAGTCCTGGCGGCCCGACATCTTGCGCACGCTTCGGTCCGTGCCATGCATCATGTCCACCACTTCCTCGGCGGAGGTCAGCGCACCCACCTTGAAGAAGGAGTTGATGGGCGCGGTGATGCCCTCCACGTGGACGCGGAAGTGAAAGCTACCAATGTAGTTGTTGGTCGGGTTGCTCAAAGCCAGACTCCATCAGGGTCGGCATTGTACACCGAGTCAGCCCTGGTTCAGCAAAGACTCCAGCCCCTCGAGAGAGCAGAGCACGATGCCTTCGCGCTGGGTCTTCACCCAACCCAGCTCGTCCCACTTGGTCATCAAGCGAATGACGGTCTCCGAACGGCACCAGGCCATCTCCGAGAGCTCCACACGGGTCAACCGCAAGGGAATGAACACACCGCGTGCGTCTGCCAGCCCAACGCTGGAGCCGATGTCCAGAAGACGCTTGGCCAGGCGCTGCTCCACGCTCATCGTGGCCAGCTCCTCTAGGTCTTGAGCGAAGTGGGTGGCGCGCTCACGCGTTGCGCCGAGCAAGAGGTCCCAGATCTCCGGGTGCTGGATGGCCAGACCCCGCAAGCGAGCAGCATCTACAAAGACGCCCTTCACCAGCGAGAGGGCAGTGGCCGAGCAGCTCCGCTCCTGGCCAGCTTGAGAGCCGTCCAGGCCCAGGAGCTCCCCGCGGTGTGCCAAGTCCAGGGTGACCCGACGGGTCCCGTTGGCTCGGTGCAGCTTGACGCAGCCACTGGTGACCAAGAACACCCCTCGGGCGGGCTCTCCGGCCGACCAGAGCGTCTCCTTACGCCTGAAGCGCATGGGCTCACCAAAGTCCTGGAGACGCTGCATCGCCGAGTTGAGAGGGCGGGGGCTCAGCGTGAAATCTACGGTCATGGCAGCTCCTTCAGTGACAGGCTGGGGCGCTCTGAACAGCCCCGGGGGCGGGCGCTGGTGGGCGCATCGCGAGGGCACCAAGGCCCAGCAAGAGCACGCCGGCGGCAATGGCCAACCGGGCGCGCGGGAAACGTTGGGTCAAGGCACGCAGGGCGCCTGCGGCCCCTGCGAGCAGAGGCGTGGTGCCCATCGCAAAGGCCAGCATGGCGAGGGCGCCAGCGACGGGGCTACCACCTCCTACAGCCAGGGCCAAGGCGGCGTAGACCAATCCACAAGGGAGCAGCCCGGTGACCATTCCAAAGGCGTATCGACCACCCAGGCCACTCTGCCGGGCCCAGAAGCCGCCCCATTTGGCCAGGAAGGGAAGCTTGGGGCCTATCTCAGGGACCAAACCTGCCAGCCGTCCGGCAAAGAAGAAGAGCATCACCGCAGCGAGCGCATGGCCCAGCCAAGGCCACGGCATGGCCCAGCCCAGTGAACCCGCGGCCGCGCCGAGGATGGCGTAGGTCGTGGCACGTCCAAGGTGCCAAGCACCCTGGCGCAGTCCCCCGCCGCTGGCAGCGACAAAACCGCCACACATTCCGACGCAGTGCGGGGAGCCAGCGAGACCAGCGAGGGCTGCTGCCCCCATGAGTGGGATTATGCCTTCCATCGCTCGAACTCCACGACGAGGAGCTTGGGAGCTTCGGCGCCGGAATGAACTTCAATCTCAACGCCCGGCAACCCAGCGTCCGTGAGCCGGCGGTCCAGCTCCTCAACGATTCGGTCCGGCTGAATGGCCCCAGGCAGTGCGACAGCGAGCGCCGCCAGTCGGCCACTGCGTTGCCGGGCCAAGCTGATGGCTCGGCCGACCAAGTCGTCGATCATGCGTGAGAGTTCAAGAGGCACAGCGTCTCCGAGTTGAACCAATCAGCAACAAGCGTGCCAAGCCCTCATTTCGCTGCTGGGGCACCGCGCTGCGCCTGGAGCCTGTTGCTCCTGGGTCAATGCACCCACCCAGGCTGTGGGAAAACGCACACCCCTTTCAAGGCCATCCAACGCGTGCGCCCACACAGGCGGGGTGTTCGTTTTGGCACGCCTCTTGCGGAGGGCTGGGCAACGGAGGTTCCAGTGTCAACAGAGACAGCCCATACACCCAACTACGACGACGCCGTCACCAAGAAGTTCTTGATTGCGTCGGTCACATGGGGTGCCGTAGGCATGCTGGTCGGGGTCATTTGTGCCCTACAGCTCGCCTGGTGGCCCGCAAACTTGAATGTGCCGTGGCTGACCTTTGGTCGTCTGCGTCCCCTTCACACCAACGCCGTGATCTTCGCCTTCACAGGCAACTTCATCTTCGCGGCGATGTACTACTCCATGCAGCGTCTTCTCAAGACCCGCATGTTCAACGACGTGCTCTCCCAAGTGCATTTCTGGGGTTGGCAGTCGATTATCGTCGCAGCCGCCATCACCCTCCCCGCTGGGCTCTCCCAGTCCAAGGAGTATGCCGAGCTGATCTGGCCCATCGACATCGCTATCGCGGTGATCTGGGTGGTCATGGCGGTCAACTTCTTCGGCACCATCGCCATTCGCAAGGTCAAGCACCTCTACGTGGCGATCTGGTTCTACATGTCGATGGTCATCACCATCGCCGTGCTGCACATCGTCAACAGCTTGGTGCTTCCCGCCAGCGCAACCGTGTCCTACCCGGTCTTCTCCGGCATCACGGACGCGCTGGTGCAGTGGTGGTACGGCCACAACGCGGTGGGCTTCTTGCTGACCACGCCGATCTTGGGCCTGATGTACTACTTCGTCCCCAAGACTGCTGGCCGGCCTGTCTACAGCTACCGCCTGAGCATTCTTCACTTCTGGGGCTTGGTCTTCCTGTACATCTGGGCAGGTCCTCACCACATCCTGTACTCCTCCCTGCCTGACTGGGCTCAGACCACTGGCGTGGTGTTCTCCGTGATGCTGCTGGCCCCATCTTGGGGTGGCATGCTCAACGGACTGCTGACCCTGCGCGGTGCCTGGGACAAGCTGCGCACCGACCCACTGCTCAAGTTCTGGGTTGTGGCCATCACCTTCTACGGGATGTCCACCTTCGAGGGCCCGATGATGAGCATCCGTGCCGTCAACGCCCTCTCCCACTTCACCGACTGGACCATCGGCCACGTGCACAGCGGTGCGCTCGGCTGGGTCGGCATGGCCGCCTTTGCGACCTTCTACTACATGGTGCCAAAGCTCTGGAACAACCAGCTCTACAGCGTGAAGGCAGCCACCCTGCACTTCTGGCTGGCCACCATCGGCATCGTGCTCTACGTCATGGCCATGTGGACCGCAGGCATCACCCAAGGGCTGATGTGGCGCGAGCTGGATGCTGACGGACAGCTTCAGTACCCCAACTTCATGGACACGGTCCTTCAGCTGATTCCCCTGTACTGGATTCGCCTGGTTGGCGGAACGATGTACTTGGTCGGATTGCTCGTGATGGCCTGGAACCTGGTCAAGACCGCAAGCGGAGTCGCCCCAAAGGATGGCCCCGAACAGGTCACCGCGGCTCCCGAATCCCTCCCCACCCCTGCCAAGTGAGCGTGCCAAATGGCTGACAGCATGCACAGAAAGCTGATCGAGTCCAAGGGTGCCGTGATGGCGGTGCTCACCACCGTCGCCATCTCCATCGGTGGTCTGGTCGAGATTGCTCCCCTTTACAGCGAAGCCTTGGGCCCAGAGCCCATGGAAGGCATCGAGCCACTGACTCCCTTGGAGTTGGCTGGACGGGACATCTACGTGAGAGAGGGTTGCTACAACTGCCACTCTCAGATGGTCCGCCCATTCCGCGATGAGACCCTCCGCTACGGCGAGTGGACCCGTGCCGGCGAGATCGTTTACGACCGCCCCTTCCAGATGGGCTCCCGCCGCATCGGTCCCGACCTGCAGCGTGTGGGTGGCAAATACCCGGACGCGTGGCACTACGAGCACATGGACGACCCTCGGGCGACCTCCCCTGGCTCCATCATGCCGCGCTACTCCTGGCTCAAGGAGCGGCAGATCGACCCCGAGGCCGTGCAGGCTTCGATGCGCGCCCTGCAGACCCTTGGGACGCCCTACACCGATGAGCAGATCGCCGATGCTCCCGCTGCAATCCAACGACAGGGCGGCGAGATCGTCGCACGACTGGAAGCGGGCAACCTGAGCGCTCAGCCCGATGACCAAATCGTCGCGCTGACCGCCTACTTGCAGCAGCTTGGCGTGGCTGGCCGAAAGGCCATTCAGGCCCAGAAGGACGCGGCAGCCGCCTTGGAAGCCGGCACCGAAATCCCAGCCTCCGTGGAGGATTGAGCCATGCGTATGAACTTCGCTAGCTACCTGGCCTCCGTGCCAGAGGCCTGGATCATGGGAATGACCACGGTCTTCTTCCTCACCATCTTTGTGAGCTGGACCCTCTGGGCTTGGTGGCCCTCCAACAAAGAGCGCTTGGAACAAGACGCTCTGCTCCCCTTCGAAGACGGAGAACTCTGATGTCTAAGACCCAAGACCAAGTCCTCGGCCACGGCGATGAGTGCGACGGCATCGAGGAGTACGACAACGACCTGCCGGCATGGTGGGTGGGACTCTTCATCCTGACCGTCGTCGGCGGCATCGGCTACGCCATCAACTACCACTTTGTCTCCGAGACCTCACAGCTCGCCCAGTACCAGGCCGAGATGGCCGAGGCTGAGGCGCAGTGGCCCGCGATGGACATGACTGCGACCGTGGTCGTGACCGAAGAGATGCTGGCCGAAGGCAAGGACCTCTACATGACGAACTGCATTGGTTGTCATGGCCCTGAGATGAAGGGCGGCATCGGTCCTGACTTGACCGACGCAGAGTGGGTTCACGGCGGCACCTTCAACGAGATCCAAAACACCATCTCCAAGGGCGTGCCTGAGAAGGGCATGCTGAGCTGGGAGCCCATCCTCGGACCCCAGAAGGTTCAGAAGGTCACAGCTTACGTACACGCCGCAGGCGGAGGACAGTAATGGATGCTTCCCGTCACCTTGAGCCTCCGCCCATGGGGCCTGTTGGCCGCCGCTGGGTGGCGGGAATCGTCATCTCCCTCTCCATCGTCGTGGCCGTCAACCTGCTGATGATGAAGCTGGCCATGGACAGCCAGCCGGAGACGGCTGAGAGCTACAAGAACGAGGAGAACCGCAAGTGAAGGAAGAGGCCTGGTCGCCAGAGATCTGCGCGTGCGCCCACTGTGGGTTGCCGGTGGAGGGCTGCGCCGACGAGGTCTTGTATTGCTGCAGCGGCTGCGAGTTGGCCGCGCAGATCGTGAGCGAGGCAGGGGTGGAGGCTTGGTATGCGGAGCGTGAGAGCGCCGCCCCCAGGCCCGAGCGCCGTACCCTGCCGAGCTTGCCCATTGAGAAGATGCCCGATGGCACCGCCAGCCTATCCTTCCGTGTGCAGGGCATTCGTTGCAGCTCCTGCGTCTGGTTGGTGGAGCGCGTGCTCGAGGCCACTCCAGGCGTGAGCCACGTCCGCGTCAGCTACGGCACCGGACGGGCCGAGCTGGCCTTTGATCCCGAGACCGTGGGCTCCGACACCTTGCTCCAACGTGTCCAACAGCTCGGCTACCAGCCGGCCCCCCTGGGAGCCGAGGCCCCGCGAGATGACAGCCTGCTGGTGCGCCTGGGCGTCTCCGTCTTTCTGGCCGCCAACATCATGCTGATGGCGGTCTCGCTCTACCTGGGGTGGCTCAACGCCTTGGACGCAGTCCCAGCCGCTCTCTTCCGCTGGGCCTCCTTGCTGCTGAGCGTCCCCTTGGCCCTCTGGGCAGCCGAGCCCTTCCACAGCGGTGCCTGGCGCGCCCTGAAGAGCGGCCACCTGCACATGGACCTCCCCATCTCCTTGGCGGTCACCGTGCTCTTCCTGCACGGCTGCTGGGCGACCTTTCAGGGCAGCGAGGGCTACTTGGACAGCTTGGCCATGTTGGTGACCCTCCTGCTCGCTGGCCGAGTCCTGGACCAACGGGGTCGTCGCGCAGCCACCCAGGCCGCTGCCACGCTGGCCTCGAGTACGCCGAGCCGCGCCCGGGCCCTGGTGGACGGGCAACCCGTGGAGATGCCGGCCAAAGAACTCCGACCCGGAATGAAGGTCATCCTCTCACTGGGCGAAGAGCTCGCGGCCGATGGAATCGTGCTTCAGGGCAGCGGCATGGTGCGAACCGCACAGCTCACCGGCGAGTCCAGACCCCTTCCAATCACCGTGGGGCAGACCCTGCTGGCCGGCTCCTCCCTGGTGCAAGGCAACCTGGTGCTTCGGGTGGAGCGGGCTGGAGAACAGACCCGTTTGGCACAGATGGCCCAAGGCCTGCTTCAAGCCAACGACCGCCCCCAGGCTCCCGATGTGATGGACCGCATCGCCCCTTGGTTCACCGCTGGGACCCTGGCCGTCGCCGCACTGACCGCCATTGGAAGCGCCTTGGCGGGTGTTCCTGTCTTGCCTCCTCTCATCGCGGTGCTGGTCGTCGCTTGCCCCTGTGCCCTCTCCCTGGCGCGCCCACTCTGCTCGGCGGTTGGTCTAGGCAGAGCTGCAGACAACGGCCTGTTGGCCCGCAGCGGAGACGCCTTGCTGGCCTTGGATGGGGTTGATGTCGTTGTCCTGGACAAGACCGGCACCCTCACCGAGGGCACACCAGCAGTCACCCAGGCCGAGGACCACATCTTGCGTTTGGCGGCGGGCATTGAACGTGCCAGCATCCACCCTGTGGCCCACGCAGTCTTGGCTGCCTGCCAGGAGCGGGGCATCGCCATCCCCTTGGGCACCGCCCTTTGCGAGACCCCCGGCTTCGGCATGGACGGACGTGTCGACGGCCAAGCGGTCCGTGTTCAACAAGACGGTCCTGGCCGCTTGATGGTGTACGTGGACGAGCAAGCGGCAGGATGCATCCACCTCAAGGACCGCTTGCGCCCAGAGGCCGCCCAGACCCTCGCGGCCCTTCAGGCCCTGGGCCCACAGGTTCAGATGCTCACCGGGGACCACGGCGACATCGCCCAGGAGATCGCCGCCCAGGCCGGGATCTCTCAGGTCTTCGCCAGGGCCACCCCCGAACAAAAGGCCGCGCACATCCGTGGACTGCAGGCCCAAAACAAGCGGGTGCTCTTCATCGGTGACGGCGTGAACGACGGCCTCGCGCTGGCCCAAGCAGACGTCGCCGTGGCCATGAGCACCGGCGCCGGCTCTAGCGTGATGGTCGCGGACTGCGTGATCGCTTGGCCCAGTTTGGCGCCCCTGCTCGCGGGCATGCAAGCTGCAAGAGCCGCCAAGCAGGCTACTCAAAAGAACCTTCGGCGCTCGATCGCCTACAACATCTTGGCCGTCTCTGCGGCGGCCTTTGGCTTGGTCAACCCACTGGTTGCTGCCATTCTTATGCCTCTGTCCAGCGGCATGGTTCTGCTAGGCGCTGCACGCGTTCGCTCTCAAAGGCAGTCGTCATGAACATCCTGGTCCTACTCCTTCCCCTCGCCTTGCTGCTCGGCGGAATCTTTGCCGCGCTCTTCGTATTCTCGGCCCGACAAGGCCAGTTCGAGGACCTAGATGATCCACCCCAACGCATGCTGAGAGACTGATGAGCACCCGAGGAACCATCCTGGTCTGTGATGACGAAGAGCTGATTCGTTGGTCGCTCAATGAACACCTGACCGCCCAAGGCTTCACGGTCATCGAGGCCGAGGACGGCGTGGAGTGCCTCGAGAAGCTGGCTGCGCACGCCCCGGATCTCTTGCTCACGGACCTGAAGATGCCACGCATGGAAGGCATCGAGGTGCTGCAGCGCCTGCGCTCTGAGGGCAAGGATCTGCCTGTGGTGGTTCTGACGGCCCATGGCGCAGTGGACAGCGCCGTGCAGGCGACCAAGCTGGGTGCCCAGGCCTACCTCTCCAAGCCCTTTGACCTGCGCGAGGTCACGCTGGCGGTCGAGAAGGCCCTTGAGCAGCATCGCCTCGAGCACGAGGTGCGCTACCTGCGCTCGGCCCGCGCCGGCTACGGCAGCATCATTGGACAGGCGCCGTCGATGCAGCGCCTCTTCCATACCCTTCGCCGCTTGGAGCAAGTCCAAGCACCAACCGTCCTGGTGGTCGGCGAATCGGGTGTTGGAAAGGACATCATCGCCCACGCAATCCATGAGGCGGGCCCCCGAAAGAGCGGCCCGATGATGGAAGTGGACTGCGCCAGCCTGCCCGAGCAGCTCATTGAGTCCGAGCTCTTCGGCCACGAGAAGGGCGCCTTCACCGACGCCCGGCAGACCAAACGGGGCCTGTTTGAGGTCGCCCGAGGCGGCTCCATCTTCTTGGACGAGATCGGGGAGATGACCCCGGCCACCCAAGCCAAGCTCCTCCGCGCGCTCGAGAACCGCAGCTTCCGTCGGGTCGGCGGCACCGTCGCGATGAGCATGGATGCCAGCATCATCGCGGCAACAAACCGGGATCTGGCCCAGGAGGTACAGGCTGGAAACTTCCGTGAAGACCTCTACTTCCGCCTGAATGTCGTTCGGGTTGAGGTGCCCCCACTGCGAGAGCGCAGGGAAGACCTTCCCTTGCTGGTCGATCACTTTATCGAACGCTTCAACAAGGACTTTCACAAGGAAGTCGAGGGCATCAGCGAGCAGGCCTTGGCCAGCATGCAGGCCTACACCTGGCCCGGCAACGTCCGTGAGCTGCGCAACATCATCGAGCGCATCCTCATCCTAGAGGCCGACGACATCATCCAGCAGGAGCACCTGCCACCGGCCATTCGCTACGGGCGCCCCTCCAATGGCGAAGTCCCCTTCGTCCTGCCCGAGGACGGCGTGAAGCTGGACGAGCTGGAGCGCTCTCTGATTGAACAGGCCATCGAGCGCACGAGCGGCAACCAGTCGGCCGCCGCCCGCCTGCTGGGGATCACCCGCTACGCCCTGCGCTACCGCATGGAGAAGCACGGCCTCTGAGCACTGAAGAGCTGACTCAGGGAGCCTCGTGAGGGGCGCGCAGTAGACCGATGCGGAAGCATGCTCCTCCGTCCCCATCGAGCAACTCCAGGCTCCCTCCCATGGCCTCGGTGTACTTGCGGGAGATGGCCAAGCCCAAGCCTGTGCCGCGGGTCTTGGTCGTCACAAAGGGCTCGAAGAGCCGGTCACGCACCTCAGCGCTCACGCCGGGTCCACTGTCGCAAATTCGGAGCGTTGGGCCGGGGCCCAGCTCGATCCACACGGGCCCACCGGCATCCCGTGCGTTCTGGAGCAGGTTGACGATGACCTGGCTGGTGTACTGCGGGTCCGCGAAGACCTGACAGTCCTGCTCTCCGCGTAGCTCGACGTCAACGCCACTCTGGGCCACAGCATCACGGGCCAGAGATCGGAGCTCGGTGACCTGATTGCTGACCTGCGCCGGTCGCGAGTAGCCGAGCAAGTCACTGACCAGACGGTCCAAGCGAAAGACCTGGTCCCCCACTTTCTCAAGCACGACCTTGCGGCGGTCATCCGTGGCCAGGGATCCACCGATGACCTGGAGGGTCGCCGAGATGGCCGCAAGCGGGTTCCGGATCTCATGGGCGATGTTGGCGGCCAGCGTTCCGATCCGTGCCAGAGACTCCGCTTGTTGGGCCCGAACCTCTGCATGAACCACGTCCGTGAGCTCTTCGAGGTGGACCAGCATGTGGGCCAGCTCATGGGCCAGAGGCACCACGGTGATGCGGAAATGTCGGTCGTTTCCCTGCTCGATGAGCAGAGCTCGGGGAATGGTCACTACGCGACCGGAGCGTTGAGCACGCTCCATCGCCGCCTCCAGGTTGGCGACCTCCAGGAGCTCGGGGGGCAGGAAGGCCTCCAGGGGTTGGCCCACTGTGGCCTGGGGATTGAGCAATCGCGTCCCCGGTGCCGTCGCGCTGGCGACCTGACCATCTGCGTCCAGGCAGAGCACCGTCACCGGCATGTTGTGAATGATCAGGTCCTGGAGGGTGCGCAGCTGTTGCCACTCACGGGCCTCCATGTAGGTCGAGGTCATCGCGGCCAGATCCAGATCGGCGATCTTGCTGATCGAGCGGCACATTTCCTTGGCCTGGTCCTTCTCCGCGTTGTCGAAGACCACGTCGATCATGTCTTGTCGCATCCGGTTCATGGCCGTGAACATGTAGCGCTCAGGCAGGCGAATCCGGACGTGCACCCGCCCAATGCGTTGGCGACGCTGAAAGTAGGCCTCGTCCCAAGGACCGAGCAGCAGCTCTTTCATCCACTGCTTCATGGTGTTCTGGAGCCGAAGCACCTGGGCTTGATCATCGAATACGGCGCGCGCATCCGGATGACCCAGGATGATGTCGTAGAAGTGCGTGACAATGGTCTGCTGATGAGACTCGATCAAGGGCCAAGCAGCCCGCAGATTCTCTTGGTCCGACTCGCAAAAGTCTACGTAGGTCAGCATGTCCTGCCACACGCTCATGAACGACTCCTCCAAAGGGTGGAGGCAAGGATACAGCGCCGAGGATAGATACGGCCAATGCTGACTCTGCTTGCCTCCGTTGCCTTCGCCCAGTCCACCCCTGCCCCACAAGTGGCCCGCCACTGGGAGCAGTACGAGACGGAGCACTACCGCGTCTACTACCCGACCCAAGCCAAAGACTGGGCCAAGGTGGTCGCGGAGAATCTAGAGCCCATCCGTGCACGGGTTCAGGCCGAAGTGGGCACGCCCATGCCCGAGCGGCAGGTTGAGATCCTGGTCCAGGATCCCTTCTCCAGGCCGAACGGCTTCGCTCTGCCCCTGCAGAACTCTCCGCGCATGGGCATCTTCGCCTCTCCGCCCAACGCGGACTCCATCCTCGGCAACTACCGCTCCTGGCACGAGCTCCTGGTCGTGCACGAAGACGCGCACCTGGTCCACCTGCTCACCCCTTCCCGCAACCCCTTCTTCGCGGCCATTCAGCGCCAGCTCTTTCCGATGGGGCCTGTCGCCAGAAAGTCGCCGCGTTGGGTCAGCGAGGGCTACGCCACCGTCGTGGAGGGTCGCCTGACCGGCAGCGGACGACCCAATGGGGATGGTCGAGCCACCCTGCTGCGTGCGATGGCCATGGACGGCCAGATGCCCGCCTACGAGGAGCTCGACGGTGCAGACCGCTTCATGGGGGGCTCGATGGCCTACCTGGTGGGCTCGCACTACCTGGAGTGGCTCGAGGCGGGACGTCACCCGGGGGCACTCCAAGAGCTGTGGCGCGCCATGTCCGCGGTGGAGTTCCGAAGCTTTGATGAGGCGTTTACGATGGTGTTCGGGGACGACCCAGCCACGCTCTACGCCCGATACCTCACCGAGCTCTCTCATCAGGCCCTCACCATCGAGGCCAGCAGGACCACCCAAGACACCCTATGGCAAGACATCCCGGGCTACACCGGGGCTCCAGCCGTGTCCCCCGATGGCAGCCACATCGCTGTTGTTCTGGAGGACGAGGACAACCCACGCTTGGTGATCTGGTCTACCGCGGAGAACACCGAGGCCGAGGAGAGCTACCAGGAGGCGATGGCCGAGCGTCTGGAGAAAGACCCCCTGGATGTGACCCCGCTGCGCACCAAGCCTCTGAGCCGGGAGCCGGCCCATGAGCGCATCAACTTGGGCCGATCTGCCGAGAGTCCGCGTTGGCTTCCAGACGGAAGTGGCGTGGTCTTTACCTCCTGGCAGACGGACACCGACGGTCGCCAACGCCCAGACCTCTTCCTTTGGACTCTGGACGGAGACGAGCGCAGCATCACCCACGGCGCTGCCGTACGGGACGCCGACGTAGGACCGACCGGGGACTACGCCATCGCTGTTCGCGAGCGCTGGGCCGTCTCCGAGATCGTTCGCGTGGACCTGGCCACCGGTCAGACGATCACGCTCCGTCCCGGTACAGCCATGACCGTCTTCGACAGCCCCCGCCTGTCCCCAGATGGCACCCAGCTCGCCTACCTTCGGCACCAAGGCGCCGGCTGGGAGTTGATGCTCTACGACATGCAGACCCGTCAGGAGCGCAGCCTGCCGCTGCCCGAAGGCGCCCAGATCTCCAGCCCGGAGTGGTCGGACTCCGAGACCTTGGTTGCGAGCATGGGCCTGCATGGGTTCGTGGAGGCCTGGGCCATCCCAGTCTCCGGTACGCCCCGCCGCCTCACCCAAACCCGCGGCGGCGCTCTGCATCCCTCCCCTGCCCCCAACGGTGACCTGTACTTCCTCAGCTTGAGTGCCCAAGGTCTCTCGCTGCACCTGGCGGAGGATGCAGTCCCGCTGACCATCTGGGGTTTGCCCAAGATGGGGCCGGAGCAACCCATCGACAACGCAGCTTTGCTGCAGAGACCTCCGGCGCCACCGGCTCCACCAGCGCCTGAGAAGCAGCCAGTCACCCCAAACCCCTACTATTTGGGCCCACACGACATTCGTCCCTTGCTGGGGGCCGGTGCCAACTCCGGGGAAATGGACTTTGCGGAGATTGGCCTCCGCGCCGGCGACCCAGCGGGCCGCAGCACCGTACAGGCCTTGGTGGGCCTTCAATATGCATCTGGCGCTTCAGCCTCCTGGACTGTGCGCGTTCTACCCGTGGACCTGGGCCTGTGGGCCTGGACACTGGATAAGAGCCGGGGCCTCGCTCTGGTCGCAGAAGACCGGGTCTACTGGGCATCAGGGGCCGCCGAAGGTGGTGCCAGCCTCCGGGCGGACACCGCCGGAAACGCGGCCGCCGCTTGGGGTCAGGTCAGCCACCGCCAGTGGCTGAGCCAAGCCTGGGTGCAAGGCGAAGCCAGCGCTCGAGGGCAGGTCCAAGGGGAGAGCGGCGGACAGGCCCAAGGCCTGCTCAGCGCTGGCTGGGCTGGAACGGGCCTGCGCGCCGGTGTGGGCACCGCAGCGGGCCCCGAGATCTTGGTAGGCGGCATGGCCAGCTCGCTCTACACCCCAGGCTGGGACAGCTGGCGCCTCTACGACCCCGCATTCTCTCCAGGAATCACCGCGGACCAGGTCAACTCCTGGGAGGCGGGAATCGGCGGAGGCGGCCTTTGGCTGAACACCCGCTGGCACGAGCTGCAAGGCGAACAGGACGACACCCTGGGCAGCTTGGCCCTGAGCGTGGATGTCGAGAGCCCTGCCCAGCCCTTCTTCCGCCTCAGCCAGAGCCACATTCAGCTGGGCGTCGCCTGCATCTTGGACCCCGCAGGCGGGGAAGCGAAGGAGGAGTTGTGCCGAACCAAGGACGACTACTCTGCGTGGGCGAGCATCACCTGGTCTCCCTGAGCGCCCTTCCAACCTCGAAGAAAAGGGAGCCACATGGCTGGCGCCTTGCTGACCCTCGCGACCGTCATCACCTTGGACTCCGGAGCGGAATGCCGTGCCAGCCTGCGCCTGCCGGAGAACGCAGGCCCAGAGAGCACTCAGATTCTGCTGAACCTGGGCGGCAGTGGGCTCTACTCGAGCGTGGACATGGAGCCGCCGCCGCTGTTTGAGGCCGAGATGGCCTCGGGCCGGATGGCGTTTCTCGCCGTGGACAAGCCAGGCGTGCTGGGACTAAACGGGGACACCGTTGAGTGGGACCTGGAGGCTTTCTCCGCATACCAACCGGAGGACCTGGTCGGCTGCACCCAGGGCGCGCTCACCTGGGCGCAACAGCAAGCCGCTACCCGACAAGACGGCATGGTCCTGCTCGGCCACAGCGAAGGAAGCATGGTGCTCTTGAACCTGGTCTCGGGCTGGGAGAAGGAGCAGGCCGCCCAAGTGGATCTGCTGGTGCTCTCTGGGACCCCCTTGCAGGGCATGGAGGCCGTGCTCGCCCACCAATGGGACACCCGCCGCATCGCCCGACGCATGGCCAAGGAACAGAAACGGGAAGCCGAAGACCGGCGGCGCTACGTCGAAGACGGCCCCGGCATCAGCACCGCTGGTCTTCAGGCTTGGATGGCCAGCCCCGACCCCGAGGCGCTGCTCGTGGCCACCCTGGAGCGGCAGATCCCCACTTTGGTGCAGCACGGCCTACAAGACGACGCGGTGCCGCCCGAGGCTCTGATGGCGTGGGCGGCCGAGGTTCAGGCGCCCTGGCTCTGTGTCCAGTTCTACAACTCAGGTCACAACGGGGATCTCTCCATGGTTGTGGCGAGAATGGCGTGGGTCGATGCTGCCCTGGGGCTCTCTCCAAGGGAGGCGTTTATGTCCCCGTGGTTGGCCCCAGAAGCGCCGGAATAGCCCAGGGCCGCAAGTCCAGCACAGACCCTTCCTACCCCTTCCCCAAGCGAGGACACCATGCCCATCTCCGTCGGCGACACTGCCCCAGACTTCACCGCCCCCACCGACCAGGGCCCCGTCACCCTCTCCGCCCTGCGCGGCCAGAAGGTGGTCCTGTACTTCTACCCCCGGGACAACACCCCAGGCTGCACCACGCAGGCCTGCGCGTTTCGGGACCTCAAGGCCGAGTTCGAGGACGCCGGCGCCGTGATCTACGGGGTCTCCAGCGACTCCATCAAGAAGCACGAGAACTTCGTGGCCAAGAAGGAGCTGAACTTCCCCCTCATCTCCGATCCCGAGCACGCAGTACACGACCTGTACGGCACCTGGATTGAGAAGAAGAACTACGGCAAGGTCTACATGGGCACCCAGCGCTCCACCTTCATCATCGACGAGGAAGGCGTCGTGGTGAAGACCTGGCCCAAGGTCAAGGTCAAGGGCCACGTGAATGAAGTCTTGGAGACCGTCAAGGGGCTCTAAGAGCCCGGTTGCCGGCTCCTAAGACGCCCTAAAACTTTCCCGTCACATCTTCGATGTGCAGTTGGCGCCAGTCGCTGCCCTTCGAGGGCAAGCCGGTGTAGGCCAACATGGTGCGGCCGGCCGCGTTCTTTACGAGGTTCGGCTCGCCCACTGCGACGTGAGGGGTATCGATGCTCACAGTCTTGGAGCCATCCACACGGCTCAGGTAGATCTGGCCACTCTTGTCCGGCTCGGAGCTGCCGTAGGCCACCCACTGGCCGTCAGGCGAGAGCGCAGGCGCGGAGCGCGCGGGAAGGCGCACGTCACGGGCGACGACCTTTCGGCCGCTGCCGTCGGCAACTGCGATGTCCCAGTGGCCATCTCCGCGCTCAGAGCTGAAGTACACCACTTGATCCCCCGTCCAGATGGGCCGGGTCTGATCGCCGTTTCCGCCGACCAGAGGCTTGAGCTTGGCGCCGCCTTCCCAAGTGAAGAGGTCCTCGGTGCCGTTGTTCTTCCGGGAGAAGACCAACTTGCTGGCATCGGCGTTCCACCTTGGATTGTGCTCCGAGAAGTCACTGGCGAAGGTGTTGTGCATGTCGGAGCTGGCCAGCTCCCACACGTAGACATCACCGGCGCCCGTGGCGTCGGTCACAAAGGCGAAGCGCTCGCCGTTGTCGCTCATGCTGGGAGCCGCCAAGTTGCCAGCGATCTGCGTGCTGTTGATCAGCTCGTTGGGCGCGCCAGCACCGGGGGTGGCGTAGTACAGGCGCATGGTGCCGCCAGGGCTGCTGCCCTCGAAGATCACCATCAGATTGGGCTTGCTGGCCCAAGTGGGGCTGGCTGCCAAGTAGCCGCCGGTGCCGAAGCTGGAGCTGGAACCCGGGATGCGCAGCGCCTGCGGGCTGCCAGCAGCGGTGCCGTTGACCTCGGCGAGGAAGAGCTCCACGCTGTTGGACATGTTGTTGACCTCGAAGGCCAACCAGCTGCCATCGGGTGCCCAGACGGGGTTCTGCACGTGACCGGTGTCAGGCGCAGCGACCTCGGCGGCGCCAGCAACACCGACGCTGGCACCAAGGCCAAGCAAGAGGGCAGCAGCAAGGATGCGTCGCTTCATGTCAGTTCCTCGAAGAGGCGGGGCCGACCGTAAAGGAAAGCTGGCCCCAGGGGTAAGTTCGTGAGCTATCGGAGAGCAGTCCACCACTCAGACCAATGCCGCCCTGAAGGCCTTCGCCTAGGTCAAACAAGGCGTAGCCCAAGCCCGCTTGAAAGCCGGCTGTGGTCAGGGAGGTGGTCCATGGGAAGTACTCGCGGTTTTCTTCTTCCACGCCGGAAACCCAGGCACACACTTCTTCTTCCCCACCGTAAGGACACTGCGAGCTGACAGCGTCAGCATTCGCCACGCCGCTGGCGTTGGCCACACCGAAGGCCAGGACACCACCGGCATGCAGCCAGAGGTCTCCAAAACGTAGGCTGGGCCCCACCATTCCGTAGCCAAGGTGCAGGGAGTCTGCCTTGTTCGGCACGCCCACCACATCAGGCCGGTCACTGGGAGAGAAGAGGTTGTGGTAGCCGACCTGTGCGATCAGCCCAAAGCCGCGCTTGAGTCCAAGCTCCACGCCGACGCCTACGCGGGCGCCCCCGCCGGCGAAGCGTGGAGGGCCTTGAACGACGCCGTCAATGTTGGGGGTGTTTCCGACCGTGTAGGCGGCCCCCACATCCAGACGTGGTCCGACATAGGCCAGAGCCCCAGTGCTTCCGTCGGAGCCTGGGGTGATCTTGACCTGCATGGCTTCACCGGGCCCTGCGGCCACGGTGAACTCTTGAGAGACGCTGCCGGAGCTCAGGGTGTAGGAGCCTGCGGGTAGAAGGCCGCGAAACGCTCGGCCGCCGGCCAACTTGGACTGGGCGTACTCAATGGCCATGCGCTGGTCTGGCACAAAGGGCATCGCCTTTGCCGTGAGCACGGCATCGGAGTCCTTGTCCAAGGAGCGTAGGTTGACCGGTCCATAGCTGGCGTCGATTGCAGCCAGCCACGAGGTGGCCTCGTCCTTGGGGTCTTGGGCGATCGCGCCTTCCAGGCGCTTGCGACAGGCGGCCATCTTGCCAAGGTTCTGGGCAGCCTGTGCGCCGAGGAACCACTCCTCGTAAGTCAGCACCTCCCCCTTCTTCTCCAGCTCCATGAGCTCGATGAATCGGGAGTCGACCCCCTGCCACGCTCCGCGGGAAGCCAGGCGGTTCATCTCCTCGGAGAGACGGCGGTGCTCGGCGACCTCTACATCGCCCGCCTGAGCCACACTCGGTGCCACGCTTAGGCCTCCCAAGGTCAGGGCCAAGCAAGCCGTCAAGGTCTTTAGTGCGCGCTTCATGGGGGTCCCTTCAAGCATTCCAAGGGTCAAAGAGCTGCCGCGCATATGGATGCGTCGGCGTGTCTGTAGGCAGGTTCAGCTCTTCGACAACGCGGCCTTCCAGCATGACCAGGGCTCGATGAGCCCAACGCCGTGCGGCCGCAAGATCGTGAGTGACAAGGATACACGCCGCGGTGGGCGGAAGGTTGCCGATTAGGTCCGAGAGCACCGACTCCCGGCGATCCGGCTCCAGCCCAGAGGTGGGCTCGTCGGCGACCACCAGCCGAGGTGTCAGCGCCAAGACCCGCGCCAGGGTGACCCGACGCTGCTCGCCGCCGGACATCTGACGGGGCAGTGCGTGAAAGCGCTGCCCCAGCCCAAGGCGCTCGAGCATCGCCCGCGCTTCATCTTGGGCTTGGTCGCGATCTCGCTCACCGAGCACGCGCAGGGTCTCCACAACGTGCTCCAAAGCGGTCTGCTGCGGGTCCAGCGCCGCCATCGGGTCCTGGGGCACGTACTGAAAGCGGATGCGGTGAGGCAGGCGCTCAGACTCGCTCATGCTCGACCAGGGCAGGCCATCCAGCTTGATCTCTCCGGAGGAGGGCGTGTCCAGGCCCAGCACGATTCGAGAGACCGTCGTCTTGCCGGAGCCGGACTGACCGACCAGCGCGAGGACCTCCCCTTCTCGGACCGTGGTGCTCACATCGATGACCGCATCGACGCTGCGCTTCTCACTCCATGGCCAAGGCCCCGGCAGCTCGAAGGTCTTGTTTAGACCGTGGATCTCCACGACGGCCTTCTCCGTGATGGGGCGCTCTTGGCTCATGCGTGCCCCCGACCAGGAAGGTGTACGACGCGATCGGCGACGCGATCCACCGTGTCTTGGTGGTGAGAGATGAGCAGCATGCCGCAGCCCTTGTCCTTTGCCACCGAGATCATCAGCTCGATGATCTGCCTGGTCAGTACCGGGTCCAATCCCGTCTCGGGCTCGTCGGCGATCAACACTTTGGGAAGAGGGGCGACCGCGATGGCCAGCGCGGCACGCTGGTTCATGCCGCCGCTGAGCTCCCTTGGGAGGCCGCCGGAGGCGCTTAGAGGCAAGCCCACGTCTTCCAGACAGGCGCGCACAGCAGCGGCCACATCGCTGCACCCACCTTCGCGGCGCGCGACCGCCAGGGCCAGCTGTTGCCCAATGGTGCGTCCAGGGTTCAGGGCGGAGCTGGCCGCCTGGGGTGAGTAAGTCACATAGGCCCCACGCATCACGCGGGTCTCCTTGAGCAGCTTGCGCTGGGCGCGGCCGCCTCGAACACCCTTGAACCAGTCCCGATCGGAGTGCGCGGGGAAGCGCAATGAGCCGGCGCTCAGCCCCGGCTCAACGTCCAAGACCCCCATGCATGCTCGCGCCGTCAGGCTCTTGCCTGCGCCAGAGGGCCCCATCACCGCCGTGATCTCCCCTTGAAACACGTCCACATCGACCTTCTCCACCAAGACGCGGTCGGGGGTGCGGATGCACAGATCTCGCAGCTCAAGCAGGTGACTCATCGTGCCCTCGCCGCGCGGTTCACCAGCACACCGAAGAGCGCCACGATGCCCACCAAGCCCAGGCCCAAGACCAGGGCGTGGCCACTGGGGACCTCCAGAAAGTAGCCGTAGCCCATGTAGAGCAGGTCAGCCCAGGAGCGCGTGGAGTCCCCGTGGGTGAAGCTGGGCTCGCTGTCTTGGACCGCAAGATAGGAAAGTCCAATCTCCAAGAACACAACTTGAACCAAGGTATCAACGCCCTGCCGCACAAGCACTGGCCGCAGATTCATACCCACGACGTGTACCAAGTAGATGCGAAAACCCGAGAAACCGTGGGCGCGAAGGGCCTCCACAAAGCGCGTGCCTCCCAGACGACCCGCGACCGCTGCAGCCTCGTCCATGGCGCCGGGAGCGGAGAGCAGTGCCCAGGTCAGGGCGATGGGGGTCAGAGAGCGCGCGTCCTTGGGGAGCAGCAAGGCCACCACCAGGATGACCACCATGCGCGGCAGAGCGCCGATGAGCTCGCCCAAACCTTGAACAGCCGCCTCCAAGCGAGGCCACCCTGCGCAGGCCAGCAGGCCGCCCATGACCCCGAAGGCCATCACCACCAGCCCGGCGATCAAGCTCGGGCCGGCCACCACTGCCGCGCCCTGCATGGCATAGCGGTGTAGCGGATGACCAGAGCGGTCGGTGCCCAAGGGCGCACCTTCACTGCCAAAGCCCAACCAAGGCTCGAAGCTGGCCCCATCCGCCAGATGCTCCGGGGCGAAGAGCCCCGGCACAAAGAGCAGCGCGAAGGCCAACACAGCCAAAATGCCCAGCACCTTGCGGCTCAGGAACTTGTCCATCACGCCATCACCTGAGGGCTCTTTCGCACGTGCAAGGCCACGCCGACCTCGACTGCGGCCTGAAGCACCAACATCAAGCTGGAGAGCAGCGCAAAACCGAAGGCTGCGGCCAACACGACGGCGAAGTCCTGGGTCAGTGTCCCCTGCCAGATCAGGTCCCCCAACCCATCAATGCGGATGATGACTTCGACGATGACGGCGCCGCTGAGCAGGCCCAGGAGCCTGGCGCGCATCTGGCCCGCCAATGCGGGCAGGATGTTCGGGAGCGCATTGGAGAGCTCCCCTTCCCCACGCAAGATGGCCATCTGAACGTAGCGCTGGGTGCGCTCGGACTCGGTGATGCCACGCACGCCAACCACCGCGCCGGAGAGCGCAGCGTCAGCGAGGCCCAGCACCAAGGCGCCCAAGAGCAACTTCACCCGCATGGCCTCGGGATCGTAGGCCATCGCACCGTAGGTCAGCGTGACCCAGGCTGCAGCCAGCAGAGAGAGCACCACGGCGGGAATCAACCCCACCGCCGACAACACCCCATCGACCTGCTTGGGGATGATTCGGGTCGCGGAGCCGATGGCCCCCAGGAGGAGCGGCACAAAAGCCAAGGCGACCAATGCAGCCGTTCGCGGCACGCTGTCCGCGAGCAAATCGGCCACCGGGAAGCCCGTCTGCATGCGCCAGGAGTTCCCAAAGTCGCCTTGAAGTGCCCCCACAACCCACTGGCTGTAGAAGTGCCAGGGCCCCTGATCCAAGTGCCACTTGGCAGCCAATTCAGCTGTACCGCCGCAGATCTCGGGCGGACAGATGATGCTCGCTGGGTCCCCAGGCAACGCCCAAATGAACAACGTGATCACCGCCGGCACCGCCAGTGGCAGAGCAAGGGCGGCAAAGAGCCGTACCAAGGGGCGAATCCACCAGCGCTTCAAATCGGCAGCCTAGGAAAAGAAGGATGGGTGGGTCCTCGGGCAAGGCCACCCGTGCAACTCAGCCGCCGTACTTCCAGCTGTCGAAGGCGGTCCAGTAGTAGTAGGGCGAGATGGTGTTGGAACGCACCTCGGTCCGCCACGCACTCTTGGTGTCCAGCTTCCAGAGGAACATGTAGGGCAGCTCGTCATCCAGCTTCTTGTGCAGCGAGTGGTACGCGTCACGGGCCTGGGTCTGGGTCTTGGAGGCGTCGTACTGCGCCAACAAAGAGTCCACCTGGGCGTTGCTGTAGCCGAAGATGTTGTAGGCGCCGCGACCGTCGGTGCGGGTGTGGAAGAGGGGGTTGACGTCCTCTACCAAGCCAAAGGACCACTTGCCGACAATCAGGTCGTAGTCGGTGGCCTTGCCCGTGAGCACCTCGCGGTTCCACTCATCGGTGCTGATCTTGAACTCTTGGCGGTCAAAGCCAGCCTCACCGAGCTGGTTTCCGATCTGCGAGAGCAGGTCCGGCGCCTCGTTGTCCAGGGGCGCCTTAATGCCGATGCGAAGAGAGACGGGCTCGCCGTTGTAGTGCCAGCGCTCGCCAACCGTGCTCATGCCGGAGTCGGCGAGCAGCTGCTTGGCCTTGTCCAGGTCCGAGCGGGGGCGGGTCTCCACCGAACGGTTGTAGTAGGGGCTGGTCTGAACGAAGGGGCCCGAGATGAACTCACAGGGCGAGTTGCGCTCCTCGGGGCCGACGCCGATGGCCTTCTCACGCAGCTGGGTACGGTCTAGGACCAAGTTCAGCCCTTGGCGTGCGCGCTTGTCCTTGAGGTAGGGCTTGTCCTGGTTCACCGCCACAAACCACCAAGAGCGCAAATCGTAGCCCTTCAAGGTCAGCTCATCGGAGGCCGAAACGTCGGCGCGAGAGCCTGGGGGGACCGCCACGATTCCCTGGACGCCGTTGTTGACCAGCGTTCGAACCTGCAAGAGCGGGTCGCTGCCCTCCTGCAGAGTCATGCCGTCCACTTTGGCGTCGTGGTGGCCGTTCTTGAACTTCTGGAAGGTCACACCGCGGCGTCCCTTGGAGCCCTTGAGCGCACCGGTGCCCGTGGGCTGGTTCGCGAAGGGGTTCTCAGGCGTGATGGCGGTGCTCTGGAAGACGTGCTTGGGCAGCACGGCAAAACCCAGACGCATCTGCGGGTTGTGGAAGATCTTGGTGAACTTGACCACGGCGACGTCCTTGGACTCCACCTCGCAGCCAGAGAACACAGCCCGTTGCTTCTCAGCAATGGGACTGGGCGTTCCCGGGTCCAGCATGACGTTGATCGTGAAGCACACGTCTTCAGCCGTCATGGGTTGCCCATCGTGCCACTTGATGCCCTTGGCCAGGTTCAGCTTCACAGCCTTGCCCCCGTCGGCCAGCTCATAGCTGTCCACCAAGCGCGAGGTCAGCTCGTTGGTGACCGGGTCGTGGAAATAGAGGCGGTCAAATACCAGCTCATGAACCCGATTATCGACCATTGAACTGGCGAAGAGCGGGTTCATGGTCGAGGGCAGGGACTCTTCGTAGAAGGTCATCGACGCGCCCGTAGACATGGCCAATGTGGCCAGTCCAAGAGTCACGCCAAGGAGTCTGCGCTTGTCCGTCATCTCAAGGCTCCGATCAGTGCATGGGCATTGCAGGGCCGGCGTCCCGGCTCACCCGCAAGTGCAAGACATCCAAGCTCACCCGCACCGACGCCATGCCGGGCAGGACCTGAGCCTGTGTGTGAAGCAACTCCTGGGCACGCAGAGCATTCCGCGTACCCGCGTCCCAGGCAGCCTGGGACATCAAAAAAGCAGGGTCCGCCGCAGCGTCCCCACTATGGTCCAGGGCGTTGATGCGCAGCAGCGCAGCACCCCGGGTATCGCCGAGGGCCAAAGCCACCCGGGAGCCGCCACGGAGCACCGAAGCACGGCCCCCCTTGGCGTACATGCGGTGGTCCACCGAGGCGGGGCCCATCGCGCTCATCGCCTGCAGCAGGGGCGCAGGAACTCCGGCGGCAGCGTCAATGACGCACTGCGTGTCCATCGCACTTCCGGAGAGGCAGGGGGCCAGAGCAGCGGCCACCATCGAGCGCTCGCTGAAACGCTTTACAAGCGCCGGCACGTCCGCACCCTCTGCACCAATCGAGGCCAAGAAGGCCAGATCTGCGGCGCTACCAACCGTGCCCAAAAACAGCACCTCAAGGGGCAAGTCTGCAGGCTCGACCGCCAGATGGCTCTCGAAGGGGAGTCGCCAGGGCGCGATCAAGGCATCTGCGATTGCATCGCCATTTTCGGAAGCACTCCTCGCTGCCGCTTCGTGCCATGCGGCCAACTGCAGCGTAGCGGTGGGGTCGGCCAGCGCCATCTTGGAGTCGCCCACCAGCTCTTTGAGCTCGACGACGGCCGACTCTGGGAGCTCGGGAACCTGGCCCGGGGCCACCGCTGGGAGGGTGAAGACAGCAGGGAGGCTGGACATGCTCAGCTCCCCTTCCCGCTCAGCCCACACCTTGGAGGCGGCGACCAGACTCTCAGGACCTTCGCTCAGGGCGCCGACCGTCTCACCCTTCCCCAAGATGACTTGGGAGAGCTCGTAGTAGTAGCTGACCTGCGCCGGGTCCGAATCTCGCCCCTGTTCAGGCGAGAAGGACTCCGCGATGGACTGGGCCTGAAGCAAGGCGGCCTGCCGGTAAATCACGGCTGCCTCGGCATGTAGACGGGCCTGCAAATCGCCGCTTGAAGCGGGAATCGCCTGGGCATAGTCCCGGTCAAAGATGGCCTTCCAAGGGCCCTTGGACATGAGCTGGTCTTGGGCCCCTTCCGCAGCGATCTGCACCATCCAGGTGCTCTCCAGGGCGGACTGCGGCAGAGCCGCAGCGACTGGGCCAGGGCCCTCGCTTGGAGTCTCGGGCTCAGGCCCACCGGTGCAAGCGGCGAGCGTGAGGAGGAGCGCAAAAATCGGCAGTTTCAACTGGGTCAAGGCGGTCTTTAGTCCTGGCAGAACTTCTTGCTGCCCGCGGCGGAGACGCAGAGGGACATAGGCTTCTTGGTGTCTTGGCTGGAGGCGCGCGCGTAGTCCAACCACTCACGAGAGTAGTCCTTGGCCATGCCGCGGTACTTCTCTTCCTTCCCGGCCCACTCCTCGCGGTCCGCTCCGGCGTCCACCAACTTCTTGTTGGCATCCTCCCAGAGCTTCATCGCGGCCTCGGCTTTGAGTTGGTAGAGCGCGTAGACACGGGTCTTGTAGGTCGTGCCCGACCACTGGCTCTTGTTCTCCAAGGCGTAGTCGGACCACTTGATGACGCCCCAGGCGCGGCCAACGCCGCCGCGAGAGAGGTGCTGGGCGTACTTGAAGCAGAGGTTGGGATCCGAGCGATCGATGTCCTCCAGGTGGCGCTTTGCCAAGCGCTCCCACTCCTTTTTGGAGCCAGAGGCCTCGGCGTTGATCAGCAGTACACGGCTGATCTTGTCCTTCTGGGTAATGGTACCCGTGTTGCGAATCCGCTCTTCCAAGCAAGAGCGCTGGCCCTCGTTGAGCTTGCCCATCAGTGCGGCGGGCTCCAGGGTGACCAGGTTGTCGCAGCCCAAGTCCATCTTCGGAGGCTCCGGGGCGATCTCCGTGACGATGGGCTCTGGCTCTGGCTCCGGGTCCGGCTCGATCGAGCGACCCGCGTTCGGGTCATCAGGCGGCTCGTCCTTGGGTTCAGGGTCCGATGCGGATGCCCTGCTGCCCTGCACTGCGGGCTCTGGATCCGGCTCTGGCTCCGGATCTGCGGAGGCCCTGCTGCCATTGAGGCTGCTGCCAGTAGAGCTGCTGCCTCGGCTTGGCTCCGGATCCGGGTCGAAGCGGCTTGGCTCTGGATCGGAGCGCACCGGCTCAACGTAGGGCTCAGGGTCCGGCTCGTAGGGATCCGGGTCCACTTCTGGCTCAGGGTCGAGCTCAGCGACGACCGGCTCCGGGTCGGGTGCAGCAGTGTCTTGGTCCTGTCCAGCGGGCTCCGCGACAGGGTCAACCTCCGGGTCCGCCTCCACAGGGTCAGCGGCCACCACCGCGTCTGTGCTGGCCGCGTTGGCGGGCAGCTCACCGCTGTATTCGGACAAGGGCTGGAAGGGCGAGAAGGCCGGTCCGGCCGCCAAGTCGAACCAGGAGACACGAAGGGAAGCCGGCATGGGCCGCCCTGCGCTGTCTGTGACCGGCTCGTGGGACAGCTCTTCGCCGCCCACCATGCAGCCTGCCCAGCCATCCTGGCAGGGGCTGGGCTCGTCGGCGTTGATCAGGCCCGAGGCACCAGAACCTGCAGCAGCCCATGCTAGGCCGCCAGAGGCGAGTGCGAGAACCAAGGATCCAAGTGCGATGCGCTTCATGCAGGGGCTCCTAGTTCGCTGGGCCGGCTTCGCCGCCCTCGTCCCGAGGCACGTCGCGGCCAAAGGACATCATGGGCTCATCGATATCGCCAGAATCATAGGCCAGCTCGGCCAGGGTCACCTTGACGTCGTTTCCACGGCGCCTGACCTGATAGCTGATGACGGTCGTCTCGTATCCGGGAGCGCTGATCTCAAAGACCAGGACCTCGCCGGGCAAAAAGAGCAAGGGACTGCCGTCTGGCAGGTAGAGGACCTCGTCCTCCCAAGTGCCATCCACGGAGTTGACCCTGTGGCGGTCAGCCTCTTCCGGATGGCGAATCACGGCGGTCTGAACCGGCGCGCCTTCGTTGTCCAAGACCTGAATGCGAACCCGCGTGCCCTCGCCGGACTTGGAGCCCGCCAAAGCCAGCGGAGAGACCGCAAACAAGGCAGCCATAGCCGTTGCCATCATCCAAGAAAAGATGCGCTTCATGCCTACCTCTTAGCCAAAAAATCGGAGACCATTCCGGCGGGTGCCAGAGTCTGAGCCGCGGCGCTTTCCCCAGCCTGATGGGCGACCATCGCCCCTGGGACCGACTTGTGAGGACCCAAGATTTCCACTGCGACCGCGCTGTCCTCGATCAGAGAAGCGGCGGTGGCCCGCGCGTGGATCAGGCCGTCCGCGGGCGCCAGTCCGTCGAGCTCTGCGAAGCCCTCTCGGCAGGCTGCGTACTCATCTTCTGCGCCCTCTGCGCAGTCCAAAATGGCACGGGTTGCCCGCACACGCCATGCCTGTCCGGGGGGCGGAAAGGTCACCGCCTCCAACAGGTTCGAGGCGACCAGAATCTCCCGCTCAGAGGCCGCACGGCCCGCCCACAGCAAGAGCTCCTCGGCCTTTCGGTCCCCTTCATCCGGCATGGAGAGCACCACGTCCTCGACGCTGGCCACCGCGACGCCCCGCTCACCGATCGCCCAGAGAGCGTAGTTCTCGGCCAGGCCTTGAACCGATGGGTCCTCGTCCTTGAGCAACTCCAGGTAGCCCGAGGCGGCCGCGCCGACCCCGCCGCCGGCTGAGCTTGCGCTCTCCAGCAGGGGCATGGCCTCTTCCCGCTCGCCATCTGCGAGCAGGTACTCAGCGGCCATCACTGCACCGGCGGGCTGGCCACTGCTCTGGGCGAGCTCCAGGCCTTCGTCCACAGAACCCGAAGCAATCAAGGCCATGGAACGGCGGAGCTGAAGCTCCCCTACCCGCTCCGGGGCGAAGGGCTCCGCGCCGGCAAGGACACTGTCCACGCGGGCGTAGTCTCCCTCCAGCCATGCGCCGTAGGCCACGCCGATTGCAGCGTCGACGTTCTCCGGGTTCTCCGCGAGCGCCGCCCCATACGCGTCGATGGAGCCTTGGATGTCTCCGTCGACGAGGAGCTGGTCTGCCTGGGCCACAGCTTCGATGCCGCCATCGCCCAGGAAGCCCTGAATGACCGAACAACCGGTCAATAGGGTCAGCGAGAGGACTGTCAGGGTCACAAAAACCTCCGGTACACGGCTGCCCACTCTACCCCAAACGGGCCACGGACAGTGGAGTGACCCCTATCCGGAACCTGTCGTTCCATCTTTCCTTGACCTGTCCGAGCGCGCAAAGAGCCCCAACCTCGGCCTATGCTCCACCTCTGGAGTCTCCCCATGCCCCTGCTGCTGCTTCTCGCATCCCCTTCCCTGGCCGCAACCCTGACCGTGGGAAGCAGCGGGACGTACTCGACAATCCAGTCGGCCGTAAACAACGCGAGCAGCGGTGACACCATCACCATCGCCGCAGGCACCTACAACGAGGACGTCGACACCAAAGGCAAGAACCTCAAGCTGGTCGGCGCAGGCTCCAACAAGGTGACCATCAACGCCAGCGGGAACGACTCCGCCGTGACCGTCGACCAAGGCGAGACGGTCACCCTTTCGGGCGTGACCCTCACCGGCTCCGACCAAGGCATCAACGTCGTCGGATCCACCCTGACGGCCAGCGACTTGGACATCTACGGCATGACCGGAGACTCCGCGGGCGGCGGCTTCCTGCTCTCGGACGGGGCGAACGTGACCGTCAGCTCTTCTTTGGTGCGCGGGATCAAGGTGGGCAACAGCGCATACGGCGGCGCGGTGTTCGCCTCAGACTCCAGCGCATCTTTCACAGACTGCGTCTTCAAGAACAACGAGAGCTACCAAGGCGGCGCTTTTTACTTGGTCGGCTCCACCCTTGAGCTCACCGACTCCAGCGTCTGGGGCAACGACTCGACCCTCAAGGGCGGCGGTCTTCAGCTGCGCCAAGGTTCCGATGCGACCTTGTTGCGCGTAGAGATCTACGAGAACAGCTCCGATGACCAGGGCGGGGGCATCAACATTGAGGACTCCGACTTGAGCTGCCAGAACTGCAGCATCACGGACAACCAGGCGGGCGACAGCGGCGGCGGCGTCGCCGTGGATGGCGCCCTGAGCTCCGGCGTGTCCTTCACGGGCAAGAACGGGGTGATCTCGGGAAACAGCGCCGTTGGAGCGGGCGGCGGCCTCTATGTCTGGGACGCCAAGCTCACGATGGGCGGAGAGCTGAGCGACAACACGGTCAGCGGCAGCTCGGCACGGGGCGCGGGCCTGTACTACGGCAAAAACAAGCTGACGATGACCGACCTGAACATCAGCGGCCATGAAGCGGTGGACGGTGCCGGGGTCTTTGTCAGCTCGACGGCGACCAAGGTCGTTGTGAGTGGAGGGACCTGGTCCGAGAACGTGGCCAGCTCCGATGGCGGCGCCCTTTACTGCGGCACCACGCTCACCTTGAGCGACACCATCGTCGAGGACAACGAAGCCACGGGCGCCGGCGCAGGCATCTACGTGGACAGCAGCACGACCACCATCGCCGACGCGACCTTCAGCCGGAACAGCGCTGGCAAGGATGGCGGCGGCCTCAAGGTTTACAAGGCGACGGCCACAGTCACCGGCTCCACCTTCAGCAGCAACAGCGCACCGGTCGGCGCCGGCTACTACCACCACGCCAACAACGTCTCGGACACCAAGGCCACCATCACCACCAGCCGCTTTGACAGCAACAGCGGCAGCACCCGTGGCGGCGGGGTCAGCATCGAAGGGGCCTCGGCCTCGAAGATCACCTTCACAACCCTGGTGAGCAACAGCCCCGACGGCGTGGACATCACCGGTGGCAACAACCCCGTGCTCCTGGACCTCACGCTGCGCAACAACGTCGGCGATGGACTGGTGATGAGCAGCACAACGGGCGGCCGCGCCGAGCGCCTGAAGGTCCAGCAGAATCAAGGCAACGGCGCCGTCCTCAGCAGCGTCAGCAACTTCGTGATTTACGCCTCCGTCTTTGACGGCAACAAGGACGTGGGCCTGCAGCTCTTGGCGCCGGGCAAGAACCTGGAGGTTCAGAACTGCGACGCCGTCGACAATGCAACCGGTGTTGAGGTGCTCTCGGGCGAGGACATCAGCATCCTGAACACCATCTCCGCCTTCAACGTCGGGGACGGCTTCTCGGGGTCCAACAACACCGGGACCATCGCCTACAGCGATGCCTACGGCAACGGCGGAAAGGACTTTGGCAACGGCTGGGAGGGCGAGGGCCAGATCACCAAGGATCCCCAGTACACCGGCTACTCCGACGATGGCAGCGCGACCAACAACCTGCTCTTCTTGGCCAGCGCCTCCAAGTGCCGGGACAGCGGTGATCCCGCCATCAAGGACACCGACGGCAGCCGCTCCGACATGGGCAGCTTCGGCGGCCCGGAGGCCCTGGACAAAGACAGCGACAAGGACGGCTTCAAGCCCAGCGACGGCGACTGCGATGAGAGCGACGCCAGCGTCTACCCAGGGGCAGACGAGACCTGGTACGACGGCATCGACTCGGACTGCGATGGCGCAGACGACTTTGACCGGGATGGCGATGGCTACCGGCACGAGTCCTCGGGTGTGGCCGCAAACAAGGTGGACTGCAACGACCGCGACAAGAACATCTACCCGGGCGCTCCCGAGACCGAAGACGACGGCGTAGACAGCGACTGCGACGGCGGAGACGGAAGCGGCGGAGACACGGGAGACACCGGGGATACCGGAGAGCCGACCGATGACACCGGGGAGCCCGGCTGGTGGACCGACGCGGACGATGACGGCTACGCCCCAAGTCAGGGCGATTGCAACGACAACGACCCCCAAGTCAGCCCAGGCACACTGGAGGAGTGCGACGACGGCATCGACAACGACTGCGATGGCGACATTGACGCCTACGACGCGAACTGCAGCGCCGACGCGGGCTGCGGTGGATGCAGCAGCAAGGGTGGCTCACCGGCACCTTGGAGCCTCTTGGTGCTCGGCCTGGGCCTGCTCTTCCGCAGACGGGACTAAGCCTTCAGCCTCCGCTGCCGGATAGGGCGGCGCGCAGGGTCTTCTCTCCAACGCCAGGGCTTGCCCCAAGCGCCTCGATGCTGGCGAAGGGGCGCCCTTCAACAAGGGCGTTGACCCCACGGCCATAGATCCCGGCGCTCCGGAGCTCGTCCTCTGAAGCGGTGTTGACCCAATGGAGCACACCCCGCGCTTGGTCCGCGCGCATGAACACCCCGTCGACGTTCACGTCTTTGGCGGGGCTGGCCTCTGGGAGCTCCGGCTGGGCACGCGGTGCCGCCCGGGCGACCCCGTCCACCCGCCCGACCAGCTCGGCCATGGGCTCATCTGGCGCCGGTGGCAGCAGCCAACTCCCAGGCGCAGGTGGCGCGATGGGGGCCAGAGGCCGGCGGGACTGTCCCAAGCGAGCGGCCGCGCTGGTGAGTATTCCAAGCGCCAGGATTCCAGCGACGACCAGGAGCGTCGGTGTCACCACCGCATTTCCACGCTCTACCTTCGGGGAACCTTTGGCCGGAATGGGCGGCGCATTTTTCGCTTGTTGGGCCAGCCAGGCCTCGCATGCGTCAGCGAGCTCAGCAGCGTCCGCGAAGCGCAGCTCGGGATCCTTCTCCAAGCAGCGGCCAACCAGGCGCTCCAGGGCTGGATCCACTGAAACCCGAGGCGCGCGCTCCTGCATGGTGGGTGCAGGGTCGCGGATGTGTTTGATGGCGATGGCCATCGGTGTGGCGGCCGAGAAGGGCAAGAGCCCGGTCAACATGCGGAAGAGCACGACGCCCAAGCTGTAGAGATCCGCGCGCCCGTCCACGCTCTCCAAGCCCTTGGCCTGCTCCGGCGAGATGTAGTGCGGGGTGCCCATGAAGGTGCCCACGCCGGAGATGCTGCTCTCACCCCCTTCTTTGACCAAGCCAAAGTCCAGCAGCTTGGCCCGCTCTACCCCCTCATCGTCCCGAACCAGGAACACGTTCCCCGGCTTGACGTCTCGGTGGACCAGGCCGGCGCTGTGGGCGTGGCGCAGGCCTCGGGCCAGCTCGGCGGTCAGTCGCAGGGCCAGCTCGGGTGGCATCGGCGCCTTCTTGATCAGCTTCTTCAGGCTGCGGCCGCGCAGAAGCTCCATGACCAAGAAGCAGTGGCCATCGTCGCTGCGGCCAAAGTCATGGATGGTGACCAGCCCGGGGTGGCTCAAGCGCCCTGCCAAGGCCGCCTCCCGCAGAAACCGCACCTCGAACTCCTCCCGGAAGTCCTCGTCCAAGTCCGAGCGCACCACCTTGAGCGCCACCTCGCGGCCCATGGGCTGCTGTATGGCCCGGTACACGCGAGAACTGCCACCGAGGCCCAAGGTGCCGATGATCTCGTAGCGCCCCAAAAGGGTGCGTCCAATCAGGGGGTCTGGGACGGGCATGCTCACCGGTCCACCCTACCCGCTCTACTCTTCGGGGAGCAGCGCCATACCCAGCGAGCGCATCAACAAGGCCTCCTCCGGATCGGCTGCCGCCTTGAAGTCCACCTGCACGTAGTCGCGATCGTCCAGGTTCTTGCCGGTGCCTTCGGGGATGCCAAGAGACTCCAACACGTCACGGAAACTGGGATCGTCGGGGTAGCAGTGGATCATGCCCAACTCATCGAGCACCAGCTGCTCCCGCATGCGCCCACGCAGCCAAATCTGGTGACGGGCGTCGCTGTAGACCAGGGTGCGGCAGCTCGAGAGCGCGCCGACCACTACTGGGATGGGCTTCTCCATGGCCAGGAAGCGCTTGGGCTTTGGCAGCTGCTTGCCGGCGGCGCGGTCCACCATCTGGGCGTAGAGCACCCCGATGGGGCCATCCAGCGCCTGGGCCAGGGCCAGGTGCGTGGCCTCCAGCTTGTTGGGCGGCACCGAGACGGAGATGCGGGTCTGGCCCACGTCGTTGACATCGGCCCGGTAGAAGGTGTCTGGCACGAAGCCATCGTCGCTGCCGTCTTGGTTGACGGAACGGGCCTTGGGCTTGAGCTGGCTCACTTCTGCATCTCCGCGATCTGAGTCAGACCCCAGCGGGCATGGCCGCGCCAAGGGACGGGCGCCGTGGGGTCGTTGGCGACACGCTCATAGCTCTCTTTGGCTTGCGCCAACAGGGGGGCCCGGATCTGGGCCACGGTGGACTCGAACACCGCTTGATCAGCAGCGCTCATGCCCAGAGTGGGGATGGAATCGAAGCTCATCGAGGCCAGACGTACCGAATCGGCCGCGCGCACACGGGCGATGGGCTGAAGCTGCAGCTCGGCCTGGCAGGGGGCCAGCTGGGCCAGAACCTTCTCGCTCAGGTCCAAGGCCTCCTGCGCGTGGCTCAGCTGCACCTGAAAGTCTGCGCCATCCGGTGGGCTCGCCACGTGCTGCTCCAGCTGCTCGAGCAGCATCACGCCACTGACCAGCGCCTTCTGCGGATCGGTCACCGCCGTATCGAAGGGAAGCGTGCTCAGGGGCAGGGCGCGGTTGGGTCCGCTGTCCTCGCGCGTGACGGGGGTCCAGTCGCTGGCGGGGGGCGCACCGCTCTGGGCGCTCAGCATCAGGGTCAACCACAGCATGGTGCTCTCCTCCCCCTGCGTGGTGCGAGGGGCTACAGCGAGCTAACCCGCTGACCATGGACCGCTCTTCCCCCACCACCCTGCCCACGGCCGTGCAGATCGGCGGCCTGCGAATTGAGCCCAACTTGGTCTTGGCCCCCATGGAGGGTGTGACCGACCTGAGCTTTCGCAGGATGGTGCGCCACATCGGCGGGGTGGGCCTGACCTGCACGGAGTTCGTGCCCAGCGCAGCGCTGCATCGCGGGGACAACAAGTTCACCCGCATGGTGGAGTTTGACGCGGACGAACGCCCCATCTCCATTCAGCTCTACGGGAAGGACCCGGAAGAGATGGCAGCCGGTGCACGTGTGGTCCAGGAATTGGGCGCAGACATCTGCGACATCAACATGGGCTGCCCCAGCAAGAAGGTCTGCAACAACAGCGGTGGATCCGCACTGATGCGGGAACCGGAGTTGGTGCGGGACATCGTTCGCGCAGTCGTCGCTGCGGTCGACATTCCCGTGACCGTGAAGATGCGCTCAGGCTTTGATGCCGAGAACCGCAACGCCCCAGAGATCGCGTGGATCGCCCAGGAAGAGGGCGCTCAGTGGGTCGCCATCCACTGGCGCACCCGCGAGGACAAGTACAAGGGCGAGCGGGCCGTAGACAAGATCGCCGAGACCAAGGCCAAGCTGAGCATTCCGGTGCTGGCCAACGGCGACGTGATCGACATCGAGAGCGCGCGGGCCATGTTCGAGGACACCGGCTGCGATGGTCTGCTCATCGGGCGCGGCGCGATCCGGAACCCCTGGCTGCCGCTACAGATCTCCCAGTGGCAGCAGGGTTTGCCCATCACGGTGGTCAACGCAGAGGAGCGCGAGCGCGTGATGCTCGCCTACTTCGACTCCATCTCCGCGGTCTTTGGGCGCTCCGAGAAGGGCGCCCTGGGCCGTTTCAAGATGCTGGCCAACCAGTACTCCCGCGGTCTGCCCGCCGGCGTGCAGTTCAAGAAGAAGGTGCTGCACAGCCTGAGCGGTGAAGAAGCCCGGGAGCATGTGGCCGAGTACTTCGAGAAGCTGCGCCGCCATGAGCAAGGCGAGAGAGCGGTATTCGAGGGCTACAAGGCCAAGGAATGGGTGCGGAAGAAGAAGACCGGCTGAGCTCTGGCGCCCTTCAACCGCAGTCGCGAATGTCCTCGCAGACGGAGACCTGGGCCACCCCTCCGGCCTTCACCGGCTCTCCCAATCCAGTGCGCAAGATGCAGTCATTGAACATCGAGTCCCGCACGGTGTCGGTGAGCACCGCAAGGTAGGCGGCTTGGCCCTCTGCGGCGTGGACTTCGATCTCCACCACCCCAGCGATGTTGGGTACCCGGTCGATGCGTTCGGCAGCGCAGTGCTTGACCCAACCTTGAATCTGCCCAGCCGTCTCCGCCGAAGCAGGCCCCACGCTCTCCCCAGGACGGCCTGCCTGACTCCACGGAGCCAAGGTCTGCTGTGAGGCACCCAGCTCCTGGACGACCAGCTTGGACCAGGTCCCGAGCAGCGCAGCCTCCCGGTCCAGGCGGCCTTCTCGCCGGCGCATCAGCAACAAGGGACGACCATCCACGTGGATGAACAACTCGTCCCCCCCTTCCAGGTGCCGCAGCTCCAGTTGGCCAAGCTGCCCCCAGGGGATGCTGGCCCGATCCTGGCTGCTCACTTCCCAGGCCAGATGCAGGTGGGCGCTGTCCCCCCAGAAGTGATCGGGTGTGCCCAGGGCCAAGGAGCGGGCCATAGGCAGAGAATTGGGCACACAAGCCAGTAGAAGGAGCAGCATAGTCAGAGAAGAATAGCGCTTTTTTCCAACACCGCCTTTCGGGACATGGCCGATCATGGGTCCAAGGAATCGGAGAGATTCACCTTGGCTGTCAGCGAAACCGAAATCCGGGCCCTGTATGAGCGCTATGGCCAAGTGCTGTACGCGCGCTGCCTGAGCATCCTGAAGAATCCGGAAGACGCCGGAGACGCCGTGCAGGACACCTTCGCCAAGGTGATCACACGCTGGGGCAGCTTCCAGGGCCAGTCCAGCCCACTGACCTGGATGTACAGCATCGCCACAAACCTCTGTCTGAACCGCCTGCGCAACCGCAAGGGCCGGGCTCAGAAGCGAGAGCAGCACAAAGAGATGCTCGTTGGCGACGGCAGTTCCGCTCCCGGGGCCGGGGCTTGGGAGGTCACCGACACCGTGCGCACTCTGCTCGCAGACGAGGACCCCGAGACCCAAGCCATCGTGATCCACCTCTTCTTCGACGACATGACCCGCGAGGCCACCGCGAAGGCCGTCGGCGTGTCGGTTCCTACCCTGAGAAAGCGCCTCCGGGCCTTCATGGAGCGCGCCCGCGTTCACGTGGAGTCCGGGGCCATCCCCATGGCCGCCATCGGCGGTCTGATCGTCCTGATCCTGGTGTTGCAATGACCGACCTCTTCGCCGTCAACGAGGGCCAGCGGCCCTCCCGCGTAGACCTGGCCCAACAGGCTACCGGTGAGCTATCGGCAAGCCCAAGCGCCGAGCTGGAGGCCTTCAAGGCCGAGATCGCCGCCGTTCAGGGCATGCCGGCCTTCGACTGGGAGACGCTCTCCAAGCGCGCGGTGCAGCTGGAGCAGGAAGAGGAGCGCGCCAAGGTGGCCTCGGAGGCGGAGCCGGCTCCCCTGCCCTGGTACAAGCGCTGGCAGCTCTGGGCCCCGGCCCTGGCCTTCGCAGTGGTCCTCATTGGCTTGGTCCCCCTCCTCACGCCTCCCGACGGGCCTTCGACGCGGCTCAAGGGAGACACGGAGCTTCGTTTCCTTGTGGACGGTCCAGAGGGGTTCACCAGCGGCACAGCGGGCCAAGTGCTTCGGCCCGGGGACCGCATCCAGTTCACCTACCGGGCCCCGCTCCAGCAGAGCATCGTGCTCCTGGGCGTAGACGGCACCGGTTCCAGCGCGCAGTATTGGCCTGAGGAAGGAGACATTCCACTGAACATCCCCAGCGAGAACGGCCTGCAGCTGCTCTCCGGTTCTCTTGAGCTGGACTCGGCCCCCGGACCCGAGGTCTTTGTGGCGGTCTTCGGTGCAGGCAGCGTCTCCGAGGCGCTGGAGATGGTCAACGAGGCCTACGAGGCAGGCGGCCACCCCGCCGTACAAGCCTTGCAGGATCAGCCCGGGGTCTCCACCCTCCGCGTTGAGAAGGTGCCCTAAATGTGGGCCCTGCTGCCACTGCTGGCCGGCACTGCGCACGCCAAGGTGCACAACTTCGCGATGTTGGTCGCAAACAACGACGGCGGATCTGGGACAGAGCGCCTCTACTTCGCCGACGACGACGCCCGAAAGGTCCAGAGCGTGCTCACGGGGGTGGCCGGCTACGCCGAAGAAGACGTCCTCACCGTCATTGGTGGAGAACGAAAGGACTTCATCAGTGAGTTTGGCCACCTGAAGCTGGCCATCGACGACGCCAAGCAGCAAGGCGACGAGGTCGTGCTCTTCTTCTACTACTCGGGACACGCAGACGACATGGGGCTGCAGCTCCAAGACACCCGCTTGGCCTACCTTGAGCTGGAAGCCTTGCTGGACCGCAGCGGCGCCGACGTGCGCATGGCCTTTATCGATGCCTGTCAGAGCGGCGGCGCGACCCGTAGAAAGGGGGCCACGCGTCAGCCCAGCTTTGTACACGATGTGAGCGAGCGCCTGGGCGCCGAGGGCACGGTCATCATCACCAGCTCGGCCAGCGACGAGGCCAGCCAAGAGAGCGATGAGATCGCCGGCTCCTACTTCACCCACTACCTGGTCAGCGGAATGGCCGGCTTCGCCGACGAGAACGGCGATGCCAAGGTCTCCCTGGGCGAGGCCTACGACTACATCTTCTACGAGACGGTCGTGCGCACCAGCCAGAGCGCCTTGGGGGCCCAGCACCCCACCTACGAGTGGGACCTGAGCGGCCAAGGGGACGTGGTCCTGGTGGACCTGACGCCCAGCAGCTCCGCGCTCTACTTCCCCGATGGCATGAATGGACACTTCGCCATCTTCGACCTGGAGCGACGGGCCTTCTTGGGCGAGGTCGGCCTGGACGGAAGCAGCAAGCGCATGGCGGTGCAGCCCGGCATGTACCTGGTGCAAGTGCGCTACCCCACGCACCTTCAGGTCGCCGAAGTGCGCATCCGTGAAGGGCAGACCTTGGACCTGAGCACGGTGGCCTTCAAGCCGGTCTCCTACGAGGATGACCAGGCCAAGGGCGCCGTCGAGCTGCAGGTGCGCAAGGAGCGCCGCCCCGACAACACCGTTCTGCTGCACGCCGGCACCTTCTACTTGGGTGACCCCAACCTGAGAACCACCCTGCTGCCCCCGAGCAGCTCCGTTGGCGTTGAATACCGCATGACGCGAAAGGGCAACACGCGAAACTGGTGGGGCATCGACGCCGGCGGCGGCAGCAGCGTTGATCCCATCGTGGTCAACAGCCTCCCGATGGAGGTGCGCTCCAGCTACTCCACCTTCGGCGTCAGCGTGGGCTGGGCCACCCAGGAGGCCTTCCCTTGGCCGGGGCACCTGGGCGGATTCGGCCGGCGCGTTGGCTATCAGGCGGGACTCGGAGCCCGCATGGGCGGTCTCTACCTGGACCGAAGCTTCCCAGGCGGCGAGGCCGAGCAGCAATACGCCATCGCCGCCTCCCCTGGCTGGACGGCCTACCTGAGCACCACCTTGGTGCCACGCAAAGACTCGGGCATCGCCTGGGTCTTGGACATTGGACGAACGGGCAGCCTGGTCGCATACGAAGTCTCGCCAACAAAGACCACATTCACCACCCGACAGTGGCGCTTGGCCCTGGGCTTTAGATTTTGAACCTGATTCACCTACTGGCTTGCGCGGGCAACCTGTCCAACGACACATTTACTCAGGACGCTGTCTTCTTGAGCGCGCTCCCACCGACGGAGTTGCTTCAGCTCGAGTACCCCAGCGACCTGGAGAACGCCGACGCTGAGCTTCTCGGTGTGGCCCTGAACCAACTGAGCGCGGCCCGCGCCCTCACCAGCAACTTGGAGAGCGTCACCGAAGTGGTGCAAGCGGTCTCCCCCAGCGAGCGCGGCGACCACCACCGGGTATGGGGCCCTGGGGCCTGGGATGCCGTCCCTGGCGCCTTTCTACGCGTTGAGATGACCCGTACGAGCGACGCGGCGACCTACCTGACAACCTTTCAGACGGCCACCACCAGCGACGGGCCCTGGCAGGAGTTCTTTGAGGGGGATGCCACCCTGGATCCAGAGGTGGCCGCCGGCCAAGCGGGGCCGGTCTCCGGAACGCTGCGCTGGGATGCCTCGGCCCTGGACGAGGTCGCGCCCGGCCACGGCACCGAGTCGGTGCGCTTTGACTACCAAGTGGAGCCAGAAGGTCCCCTGAGCCTTCAGATCATCGCTCCCCTGGACCTGAGTTTCGAGCAGCTGCCCGACGACTCCGGAAGCCTGTGGCTCAGCACGCGCCTAAACATCGCCGAGGGAGAGAAGCCAAAGACGGCCATCCCAGAAGACATTGAGCTGGAGGTGGCCTGGGGCTCCGACGGCGACGGTCGAGGCCGCCTCCGCGCGCAAGGGGGAGATCTTCCCTGGGAGAGCGCCACCATCGAGGAGTGTTGGCAGGAGGGCGGCCAGAGAGTGTGGGTCTGGGCGGACCCTTCAGAGCTGGGCGAGGAGGAAGGCGAGGCAGAGCTGTGCACCATCTCGGCCTTTGAAGGTTAGTCTGGGGCATGCTCAGCACTGCCCAAGCCCGCGCTTGTTTGATCGGAGAACACTGTGACTGGGCGGGCCAAGGTGCCAGCCTGGTCCTGCCGCTGCAGGCACAGATACAAGTTCAGACCCGCGCCTGCGACTGGGGCTTGGTGGTGCACTCGGATCTGGGACACACCCGCGTAGACGCCACGGGCCGCTGCATGCCCCAGGACCCCAACCGCTATGTGGTCGCCGTCGCACGGACCTTGGCCAAGCGCTGTCTCTTATACACATCTCCGAGCCCACGAGACGCTACGCTATCTC